>Ga0210049_1000142_pt1 | contig 50927 bp, 61 predicted proteins | sample CryGeyCG2014_300_2_FD_183964 | JGI IMG/M metagenome (GOLD analysis project Ga0210049, IMG submission 183964) | Groundwater microbial communities from aquifer - Crystal Geyser CG06_land_8/20/14_3.00 (SPAdes) (version 2) | ecosystem: Environmental > Aquatic > Deep subsurface > Groundwater | place... | reverse complement strand
CCGCTGTTGAACTGCTCAACATTCTGCACAGAGCCGTTTGCATTCACAGTTGCATCAGTAACCTGTATGTCTGTCTGCCCGTACTTCTTGTAGATGGTGATGTTCCTCGCGTCATTCGGCAGCGTTATCTCAATGTCTTCTGTCCTGTTGTCAAGCTTCTCTATGACTATGTGGTGAGTCCATTCCACTGGCTTTCCTATCTCTGCTTTTGACTGCACGAACTCCTGTGAAAGCACCCTTACTCCATTTTCAAATACTTCGACAAGCACAGATATTCTGGTTGTGAAATTGCCCTCTGTCGCAGTGAAGCTCACATATCCAAGTCCAGTGAACAGCTCATCACTCCATACAGCAAGAATCTCGCCCTCTACTGTCGCATTTACATTAACTGCATTTGTCAATGCATAAGTGATGTTGCTGCTGTCCTCATCTGAGCAGTGCTCTGAGAGGTTTATGCTGACTTTATCAGTGCCTATGAGCAGTATCGGAGTTATTGTGCAGGATGTCGGCATGTTGGCTTTTGGCATTACCTCAAGATTCACGATGTTGCTGTATGTTATGTTCTCAAGGTCAGAGGCAGCAAACCAGATTGTATAATTCCCTATCACATTTGCTGTTATTGTTGCTGTGTTGTCATTGATTTCTATCGCAAGCCCGTCTGCCCCTATCGCAAGGTATGTAAGCTGCTTTCCTTCTGGGTCTGTGAAATAATCTGAGAGCGCAATCTCCCTTGATTCGCCCATCTGCATTGTAATTGCAGGTATCTGAGCTATCAGCACTGGAGGCAGATTTGCTGTTATGTTTGTCGCGTTTGTTATGTTCTCAGTAATTTCTGTCACATTTGCAGTTATGTTCTGCGTTATGTTTGCGCTGATGTTCTCTGGGATTGTAACATTCTCAGGCATTGTTATGTTTTCTGTGATGTTTGCAGTTATGTTCTCTGTGATGTTCTGAGTAATGTTCTCAGGCAGCGTGATGTTTGTTGCATTTGTGATGTTCTCTGTAATGTTTGCTGTTATGTTCTCGCTTATGTTTTCTGTGACATTCGGCAGGCTTATGTTCAGTTCGCTCAGGTTTGCAGTAATGTTCTCTGGTGTTATGTTTTCAGTTATGTTTGTCTCTGGAGCTGTTGCATTCTCTGTTATGTTTGCGCTGATGTTTTCTGCAGCCGGCGCTGTAATGTTTGTGATGTTCTCTGTAATGTTCTCTGCTGTGCCGTTGAATGCTGCAAATCCAGTTACAGCAGGCCTGAGTATTCCTGTTGCATAAAGGGTTGCGAAAAGCCCTATTGCAAGGAAGAGCACGGCAAGTATTGCTGCGTATCTCGGCTTCTCTTTTTCTGCCTCTGCATCTTTTATCCTCTTTTCAAGCTCCCCTATCCTGGAATAGCTGTCAGCTATCTTTCTGCTGTATTCCGAGAGCCACTCACTGCCTTCCCTGTCGCCGAATGCCTTTCTGAGCTCATTCTTGTATTCGTCAATGCTGTATTCATCTTTTAAGTAGGCCCTGTACAGTGCCTCTTTCCTCTCTTCTATCTCTGTCTTCTGCCTTCTGTAGTTCTCTATGGATACTGCTATCTCTGTTATCTCTTTCCTAAGGTTCGCTATCCTATCTCTTGTTTGCTTATTCATTTCCTAGCAGTTTTTTCTTTGTCCTGGATTCCACTGTCCAAATCGTGCGTTGATTTCTGTGGAGCATGAGTGATATTCTGCTGAGTGGGAGTTTCTTCTCAGCGTGGAGGAAGTGAACAATTGACTCGAGGACAGAGAGCTTTCTTGAGGCGATTATAGCCGCAGGTATCAGAATTGTTGATGAGGTGTCAACCCTTTCAGGCATCTTCCTCGAGGCTCTCTTGTATGTTGTCCAGATTGTCCTCTCGTCCCTGTTGAGTATCTGAGAAATTTTCTTGTATGAATATTTTTTTTCCTCGGCAAAATATTTTGTGATTGCTTCAAGAGAACTTATCTTTTCAGAGAATATTGATGAGGGGAATTCCTCTTTTTCCTCTTTTGATAATGCAGAAATTATTTTTTCAGGCGGCAGTTCCTTGTATTTCTTTACTGACTTTTTTATGAACTCCCTTATGGCTTCCTCTGCCTTTTCCTGTATTACACTTTTTAGCTCTGCAGAAATTTTTTCTTCAAAATTGCTTTTTAGAGCATTTTTAGATTCGTAAATAGCAGGAGCCCTGTTTTTGTCAGGGATTTCGCTGTTTTCCTCTCCTTTTTCATGCACGATTTTGGACCGCTGTTGCTGTAAAAACACAAAAATAATACTAATATACTTATTATGTAAGTAGAATCATATATAAATATTTCTTTTTAATCCTTTTTTATACTTACTATGTAATATTAAATACTTACTATGTAAGTATAATAATGCCCAAAATCAGGGTGTTTTTAGCCCCCTAAAACACCTATTACAAAGATTTAAATAGAATTTTTCTATTCCCGAATAGATTATGAACACTGCAGAGATAATAGACGGACTTCATGCTTATGAAAGGAAAACCCTCTCTGCGCTCAAGGATACCTCAAATTTTGATGAGATTGTCTCAAAAACAGGGCTGAAGGAGGTCCAGGTGATGAGGGCTGTCCAATGGCTCCAGAACAAGGGGCTCGTTACAATCAAGGAAGAGTTAAAGGAGCTTGTCATTCCTGATTCTAATGGGAAGCTCTATCTCAGACAGAGGCTTCCTGAAAGGAGATTCCTTGAGGCAATAAAGGAAGGACCCCTCACTGTCTCTGCCCTGAAGTCCAAGATAAAGCTTTCAGACCAGGAAGTTGAGGTCTGCATAGGCATACTCAGGAAGAAACTTGCGATAGAAATCTCAAAGAAGCCAAAGGGGCTTGAGTTCAGCATAACAGGCAATGGAAAGGAAATTCTTGAAAGCGGCTCTCTGGAGGAGCAGTTTCTCAACAGGCTTCCGCTTGAATTCTTATCCATGGGCCGCGAGGACAGGTTCTGCTATGATGAAATGAAAAAAAGGAGCAGGATTGTCAAGAATGAGATGGTGAAGACAAGGACAGTGCTTCTCACAGAGCTCGGCTCTGAAATAGCCGGCTATGACCTCACCAAGGACAATCTTGAAACTCTTACTCCTGAAATAATAAAGAGCGGCTCATGGCAGTTCAAGAAATTCAGGAGATACGACGTCAAGGCACCGGTGCCGAAAATATATTATGGCAGGCGCCATTTCGTAAATGAGACAATTGACTACATAAAACGAATCTGGCTCGACCTCGGATTCAAGGAGATGGAGGGCAACCTTATCCAGTCAAGCTTCTGGAACTTCGACGCACTTTTCACGCCTCAGGACCATCCTGCAAGGGAGCTTCAGGACACTTTCTTCATCTCAAACCCTGACAAGGCAAAGCTGTCAGATGAAAATCTTGTGAAAAGAGTTGCTAAGACTCATGAAAACGGCTGGACAACCGGGAGCAAGGGCTGGCGCTACCATTGGGACCCTGAAGAGGCCAGGAAGCTCGTGCTAAGAACCCACACAACTCCCCTTTCTGCAAAGACAATAGCGAGTTTAAAGCAGGAGGACCTTCCTGCAAAGTTTTTCGCAGTTGGCAGGTGCTTCAGGAACGAGACCCAGGACTGGAGCCACCTTTTTGAGTTCTACCAGGTGGAAGGGATTATTGTGGATCCGAATGCCAATTTCAAGAACCTCATAGGATACCTTAAATTGTTTTACAGGAAAATGGGCTATGACAAGGTTAAGATAAGGCCTGGCTATTTTCCATATACTGAGATGAGCGCTGAGATAGATGTCTATGACAAGGAGCACGGCAAGTGGATGGAATTAGGAGGCGCAGGCATCTTCAGGCCAGAGGTTGTAAAGCCTCTTCTTGGCAGGGACATTCCTGTGCTGGCATGGGGGCTCGGGCTTTCAAGGATAATCTCGCAGTATTATGGGCTCAATGACCTGAGGAAGCTGCACAGCAACGACCTTAAGGAGCTGCGCGAGGTGCGCGCCTGGCTCAAATGAGGACAAAATGCCTACAATAAACATCAAAAAAAAATACCTTTTCAAGCTTCTCGGGAAGAAAATTCCGGAGAGCGTTCTTCTCGACAGAATATCAATGATGGGAACAGCGCTTGAGGGAGAAACCAAGGATGAGCTTGTGATTGAGCTCTTCCCGAACAGGCCTGACATGCTCTCTGTCGAGGGATTTGCAAGAGGGCTTTCATGCTTCATGGGAATCAGAAGAAACCCCCCATCCTATTCCATAAAAAAAAGCGGGCTCAAGGTAAAGATAGACCCGTCGGTGAAAAAGGTAAGGCCATTCATCAAGTGCGGCTTAGTGAAAAATGTTAATCTGAAAGATGAGGCGATAAAGAGCCTTATGCAGGTTCAGGAGAAGCTCCACCAGACCCACGGAAGAAAAAGAAAAAGGGTTGCCATAGGCGTGCATGACTTTGACAAGATGAAGTTTCCCCTCTTATACAAGGCAGTCCCGCCTGATTCATGCTCATTTGTTCCCCTCGGCGACAGGAGAAGGCTGACTCTTGAGCAGATTCTGAAGAAGAGCCAGAAAGGGCAGCAGTATGCCTGGATACTTGAGGAGGCAAAGAACTATCCCCTGCTGGTTGATGCAGATGAAAATGTGATGAGCTTTCCTCCGGTGATAAACGGCGAGCTCACTGCAGTCACAGAAAAAACGAGAAACATATTTGTGGATGTTACAGGCACAGATGAGCTTGCAGTCGGACAGGCGCTTACAATTATCGTGACAACCCTTGCTGACATGGGCGGGAAAATATATTCTGTCAGGACAGGAAATCAGCTTACTCCAAACCTTGCCCCCTCAAAAATTCCTGTAAAGCTGAATTATGTCAACAGTCTCCTGGGGCTTTCGCTCAAGAAATCTGCATTAAAGCGGCTTCTTGCAAAGATGGGGCTTGGCTACAACGGAAAGAACGCGATAATACCTGCATACAGGGTTGACATGATACACCCTATTGATGTTGTAGAGGATATTGCAATTGCATACGGCTACGAAAACTTCGAGCCGGTTCTTCCGACAATCTCAACAATCGGCGAGGAGAGCAAGAGCGAGGTCTTCTACAGGCACGTTTCGGAGATAATGGCGGGGCTCGGCTTCCTTGAGACCAGCACATTCCACCTTGCCAGCTACAGCGACATCAAGACAAAGATGAACCATAAGATTTCCTATGTGGAGATTGCAAATTCAGTTTCCTCGGAATATTATATCCTAAGGCCATGGCTTCTCCCGTTGCAGATAAAGATACTCGCAGAGAACAAGACAAGGGAGTTCCCCCACAGGATATTTGAGATTGGAACAATATTCCTTCCAGATGCAGGAGAAGAAACCAAGATTCTTGAGAGGAAATCCATTGCTGTTGCAATTGCCGATAAGGCATCTGACTTTACAAAGATAAAGCAGGTTCTGGATGTAATAATGTCAGCGCTGAGGGTAAAGTATTCCATGGCGGAGTCAGACCATCCCTCTTTCATCCCAGGCAGGGCTGCATCTGTTCTCATAAATGGCAAGAAAGCAGGATACATTGGCGAGCTCAGCCCCGCAGTGCTCTCAAACTGGCAGCTCGAGACGCCGGTCTGCTGCATGGAGCTGGACATTGACGCAATAAGGGCAATCGCCCAGAAGCAGGGCTGATTCTCCTTATTAAATTTTTATTAGAAGTAAAAATAAGAATAAATAAAAAAAGATTTATTCCTTTTTTTCTTCCTTCTTCTCTTTCTTTGGAGCCGCCTTCTTCTGCTCTTTCTTCTTCTCTGCCTTTTTTTCTGTCTTTGCCCTTTGCACATGCTTTGCCTTCTGCGGCTTCTCCTTCTTTTCCTTCTTCTCCTTCTTGTGCTCTGGCTCTTTTATCTCATAGCCGGCTTTTTTCATCTCTGCAATTACTTCATCATGGCTGGCGTTCTTCTTTATCTCAAGCTTTTTTATCATTGGCTCAAGGTGCCTTACATTGCACTTCTTCCTTCTTGTCGCGCCCTCGATTACAACATACCTGTCATCTATTGTGTCAATCACTGCGCAGAGCTTTCCTGCGTCCCTTCCTGCTATCTTTATGCAAACCTGTCCTATTTCAATCATTTTTTCCACCTTCAAACAAATTATTACAAAGAAATAGCCCTTCCAACCTCGCTCCAATCTCATCAAGGAACCTGTCGCCAGGAGCCTTTCCCTTTTGATTGGAAGAGATATTTCCTGAATTATTTAGCGTGAAATCATGAAATATTTACTGGCTCTGCGCCCTTGCCTTTCTCTTTATTTCCTCTCTCATGCATGATGGGCAGAGGTTTGGATACGGCCTCTCCGGCCTCTTTTCGCTCTTTGAAAGTTTCTTCTTTGTTGAGGGAAGCATTTTTGCCCTGTTCAATGGTTTTCCGCATATCGCGCATTTGCCTGCACTTTTTTTCCTTTTCTCATAGTGAATAACATTCCTTCCGCCGGGCGTCTTTACAAAAACCCTTCGGAACGTCCTTGCTCTGAATCTTGGCTCTGTCATTTTGAACTCCTTATACCCTGTTTTTTTATCTCCACTTTAAAAAGATTGCGGATGAATGTTAAATTCAGTATACCCTCATTATCTTTCTGAGTATGGTGTTGAACAGCAGCGCGAGGATGAAGTATGACCAGAACCATCCCATGCTGAAATTGCCTATTTTCACAACCTTCATCGCCCTGTTGCTAATCTCTATTGAGGTGATGTTCCCAGCCAGCTTTGTCACTGGATTCTCATAGCCCGTGCCGTTTGATATCTTCACTTTCTTCTCATAGCTCCTGTTCTGGAATGAGAAGCTCAAGGTGTAGCTCCCCTCGTTCCCGCTCAGGGCCCAGTAGGCAATGCTGTTCTCCACTGGCTTTGTTGTGCTGCCCTCTATGTTGAGCTGGGGAAATGAGCTTATTGTGACGTTTCCGGAGACGCCAGGGGCGAATTTCAGCGTGGCATTGAATGCTTCCCCGGGATGTATTGGGTAGTATGCGAGGTTTGCAGACATCCATGCAAATATCAGCAGCACGGGTATCCAGCTGACTATCATGGGCTTGAGGGAGTGCTTCATATATTCTGCATTTATCATCATCATTTCCTTGTTGATTTCCATCATCCTCTTCTGGTCCTTGCCTGCCGCCTTTATCTCCTTCTGAAAGCCGTTTAGCTTGTCCTTCATCTCCTTCATTCTTTTCTGGTTGGTCATGTACTTGTAGATGATGGTCATGATGAATGTTATTAAGAGAGAGAGCACTACGACTGCAAGAAGAGGGCTTATTCTTATCAGGGGGACAAATACCGGGTCAAATATTGAGCTCATTTGCATACCTCACAATTTTTTTGCCTGTTTAATCTCTGAAAATCATGTCTTTATGAATTTTTTTATAAGCGGATTCATATCCATTGCATGCTCCTTTGCAATCTTCTCGTAGAACTGGTAGATAATCATCACTGCAAGGAGTATTCCAGTTCCTCTTGAAAGCGCTCCCGAGACATCTGCAAGCGCGGCAAGGAAACCCACTGCTATTGCGCCCATTATTGTCAGCGGGAAGATGTACCTGTCGAGTATTCTCTCAAGCACGCGCTCATCCCTCCTGAATCCGGGCACCTGAAGCCCGGACGCCATTATCTGCTTTGCCTGGCTGTGCGAGTCCATGCCTGATGTCTGCACCCAGAATATTGAGAATATCACTGCGCCCACAATCATGAAGAGCATATACACCAGCGCGTGAGCCCAGTCAAGCCCTGTCATGCTTCCTGTAACCAGCTTTTGAACGATGTTGGGCGCATTCATCCATGCCACAATTCCCGTGGATGGAGTGTTCCCGACAAAAGTGCCCAGGATGGGCCTTCCCCAGTTCTGGAATAGTCGCGCAAAAAGCTGGACATTCGCCATAAGCGCTGCCACAAGTATCACAGGGATGTTGCTTGTGTATATGAAATTCAGGGGCCATCTTATTCCATACCCCCTTACCCTTCCGAATGAGAGGGGAATCTCAACTTTCATGGCCTGGACATAGACAGCAAGCACGAAAATAGCAACTGTGAAGAAGACCGCAAGGAACATCAGCACTGCGGTCTGCACGTCCCCTTCTATGAGGCTCTTGAATAACATTGGGATTCTTCCTATAAAGACGCTCGGGTTTGCCGGGCTTTTCATCGGGGATAAAGCTGAAATGAATAAGCTCTTTGAGACGCCTGCTGCGATGAACAGCGATATTCCTGAGCCGAAGCCCCATTTTGTTGTGACCTCGTCCATGAACATTATCAGAAGCCCGCCGAGGAACAGCTGGAAAACCAGCACCAGCCTCATGATGCCGAAATTTGGAATGCCTGCGTTGGGCGCAAGCCCTCCAGTATACACATAAAGCATTGCCTCAAGTATTATGAACGCCAGTGATAAAATTTTCTGCAGTCCCTCATAGTATTTCCTTCCGTCAGGCGTGTTTATGTCAATTTTCAGGAGCCCTGCCCCCACCACAAGCTGCAGGATTATTGATGCAGTGATGATTGGCCCTATTCCAAGGCTTATCATGGAGCCGAATTCCGCCCCGAGTATTATTGAAAGGTATTCAAACTGCTGGAGGGCATTCTGCCCGAGCCCGAAAAGCGGTATCAGCCCGAGAACAAAAAATGCCACAAGAATTATGAGGGTCCACTTGAGTTTTTCCTTGAACGGCACTACCTTTTGCGTCGGTACGCTTACTTCTGGAAAGTAACTGAATATTGCCGGCAGTTTTTTTTCAGCCATTTTTGCTCAAAATCTTTTTATTGCCCTTCTATTCTTCAGAATCCTCAGATTCTTTTTCAGGTTCTTCCTGCTCTGCCCCCTCTTCCTTTTTTTCCTTCTTCTGCTGTGGATGCTGCTGTCCTGCCTTCAGCATCTTTGCAAGTGATGCGCCGGGCATTAGTATCTCCCCGCCTGCCCTCTTTATCTTTTCTGAGGCATCCCCGCTTGCCTGTGTGCATGTTATAACAAGCTTGTGGGTGGGATTTCCCTGCGAAAGGAGCTTTCCGAACCCGAGCTTTGTGAAATTTATGTTGTACTTGTCGCCTATTTTCTCCGCCTTCTTATCAGCAACAAGCTGCTCAAGGCGCTCCTCTATATATTTGATGTTCACTGGAGGAAGAGTTTTTGGCGAGCCATGCGGGAAAAAGCCATGCTTTCCGAAGAAGTCGAGGTCCTTCCAGATTGAGGGCTTCATCTGGTCAGCTCTTTTTCCTGTTCCAGAATACCCTGCCCCCCCTTTTCTTCCAGAGCCCCTGTGGCTCTTTTTGGATCCCCAGCCCTGCGAGCCGGAGCCGCGCATCCTCGAGTTCTTCTTTCTCCTGTTTGTCGTCATTATGAGTTCACCATTACATCATTTTTTTTATGAGCGCAGCAATCTCGGATTTCCTGTAGCCGAGGGCCCCGCCTATGCTGTATGGCTTCTTTATGCCCTTGCTCTCAAAGCCGCCCTTAGGGGGGTGCAGCCTGAAGAACCCCTTCTCATATTCAATGGGTCTTTTCTCCTTGAGCATCTTTTCAAAGGACTCGTCTATGTCGCCGTATGCGACATAGTCCTTCACCATAGCGAGCATGCCCAGCGCTTCATCATTCTTTTCAAGCAGAACCATGACGTTTTTCCTTTTCAGGTTCAGCATTCTCAGAGTGTCTATTGCGTCGCCCCTTGCGCTGACTGTCCCGCGAATCTTTATAACTGCAATTTTTGCCATTTTTGCCTTTTCACCTTATTTTTCCACAGGCGCATCATTCGGCGCTGCCTTTGCCTTTCCCTCGATAAAACCCGCCTTTGAACTGCTTCCGGCTGTCTTCATATCATTCATTTTCTGGAGCGCAGCCATGAGGGCCTTTACAAGGTTTATCGTGCTTCTTGTCTGACCCAGTGATTTTGACCAGATGTCGTTTATTCCCGCGAGCTTGAGTATCTTCTGGCACTCCCCTGTTATGCAAAGTCCCTTTCCCTTTGGAGCAGGTATCAGCTTTATCCTGACAGAGCCGCACCTTCCCTCCACTGCAAATGGAATGCTGTGGTGCCCTCCGCATCCGCATTCCCAGGAGCCGCAGCCCCTTCTTATCTTGATTATCGCGAGCTTTGCATTCCTCAGCGCTTTTTCTCTTGCAGGCACTGTCTCTTTTGCCTTTCCGTAGCCGACGCCGACATATCCGTCGCCATTTCCAATGACTGCGAATGTTGCGAAATGGGGCTTGTTTCCCTCAGGCGTTTTCTTCTGGGTCTGCTTGAACACCCTTCTCTGCCCGCCGCCAAACTTGCCCTTTGCCTGCCCTATCATGAGCAGCTCTGACTGCATGTTGGGAAGCAGCGCATCCACTATCTCAGGCTCGAGTATCTTCATGCCGTTGTCAAGTATGTAGTCGATGTCTGTAATCTCGCCGCTCTTGACCCTCTTTCCAAGCGTTGTCTTCGGATTCCAGGCCTCCTTGTAAAAGCCAGATTTTACCTCTGTTGACTCCTCTTTGATAGGAACTATGACTGCCTCTTCAGTGCTCTCCAAAGTTTTGTTTTCTAAAACTTCTGCCTTGGGCTCCTCCTTTTTTTGGGCTTTGCCGCCCTCCCTCTTCCTTCTGCCGGATTTTTTTGCTTCTTCAGCCATTTTCATTATCTCCTGAGCGTTAATAGCTTAATTCTTGGCAGCCCTCTTTATTGCCCCTGCCTTGGCTTTGTCTCCCAGTATGTTCTCCCTGACTTTTTCAAAGACATCTTCCACTTTCAGCGTGGGGGCATTCTTCTCATAGTTAGCAAAGAACCTCTTGAACCTGTCAGGCTCTTCCTTCTTGAGCTTTAGCGCATATGCGGTTATGTCTTCTCCCCGTATCCTCTTCTCGTCAGGAAATATGTCGTTTGAGTGCGGAATCTTCATGCCCGCATCAACTGCACCCTTAAGAGCCGCATACAGCTTTGAGCCGCCTATTGATTCCTGAAGCCCGATGTCCAGGATGGCTTCCTCTGCTTTTCCCTTTGCCTTCTTCCCTATCAGGAGCCCAGTCAGGTACGCTGCAGGAAGGTTTCCCCTGTTCAGGTTCCATCCATATTTTATAAGCTCCCTTGAGTCGGCTGAGGCAATGACTTTATCGCCCTTTTCTGTGTAGCTGATGAGCTGGATGTGCATGTTCTTCAGGCTCTTCCTGACAACAAGCCTTGGCTTTCTTGAGGAGAGCAGCCTTATTCTTTTGGGATAGTTTGTTTTTCCTTCCCTTTTCCTTCTGTATACAACAGTTTTTATCCTATTCTTCTTCATGTCAATCACGCAATCATTTATTGAGCATTATTCTCCTTCAGTGCCAGCCCCTGCTCGTCTATGTAGAGTTTTAGGTGCCTCTTGCTTCTGAACATTCCGCCCTTTGATTTCAGGTAGAGCGTCCTGAATGCCTTCTTGTCTATTATGCCCTTCTCCTTCAGTTCCTTCAGGAACTTCCTTTGCAGTCTTACCTTGTTCATCCAGGATTTTTTTTGCGGCAGCCTTGCCCCAATCTTCCCCTTTATGGAGCCGGCGTTCCTCTGCCTTCCCTTCCTTTTTTGGATGAGAATTTTCCTTGCCCTTCCCCTGGAGACGCCGCTCTTGCTTTTCTTTACGATTGCTCCGGACGAGATAAGCGCTCTGAGGTCCTGCTTTGTTATTGCCTCCTTTATCTCATCGAGGCGCTCAGTGTCAAAATGCACCCTCTTAGGCGAGCATTTGAGGATGTTTGCTGCGATTCTTTTTTGAACTTTCAAATTCATTTGGACCACGTTTTAAAATCGGTTTTACTCTTTTGAGGTCAGGACCTTTTCCATCTCCTTTATCTCTTCCTTTTTCTTCTCTTCAGGGGAGATTTCCTCCTTCTTCTCCTCTTTAGGGGCTTCCTGCTTTTCTCTCTTCTTTGTCTTTTCTCTCCTTTCCTCAACTGCTTTCTTGTTCTTGGAAACCCTTGCCTCGAGCTCCTTTCTTGCCTTCTCAGCGTATTTTTCAGCGTCGAGGTTGAGGACTGAGATTCCCCTCTTTTTTGCCTCTTCTATTATGCTCAGCCTCTTCTTTGTGCCGGTTGATGATGAGATGATTATGCCCTGTGTTTCCTTCTTGATTTTCTCAAGCTGGCTCAAAGTGGCAACCATTATCATTTCAAGCCCTGAGTTGTGCGTTCCCCTTACATCCTTTGGGGTTCTCCAGCCAGTTGTGACAATTGGTATGTGCCCCGCCATCTGGTGCCTGAGCTTTGAGTGTATGCCGGTCGGGTATCTCCATACATGGCTTACCCTTCTTCTCTTGCCGGCGCACTGCCTTATGAAGCTCGGCCTCTTCCTTTTCTGGCTTTCCCTGAGCTTGAGGTGGGATTCCTTCTTTCCATTGCTTTCCTTTTTTTCTGATTTCATTTTTTGTCAGCTTGATGCCTGATTTTAGTTCTATTCGAGGAGGCTCTCCCCTGCCTTTTCTGTTATGTAGATGCCGTCCTGGAATATTCTCCTGTCCCTGTTCTTTATGATGCATATCTGTTCCATCCTTGCAGCAGTCTGGCTTGTGATTTCCTTGTCCGCCCCTTCAACTGTTATCGTGCTTGCGTCGACAGTCACTTTCACTCCGGCAGGTATCTTCATAGTCCTCGCCTTCCTCTCTCCGAGGAAATTCTTGACTGAAAAATCATTCCCTGATACAGTGGCCTTTATGGGGAAATGGCTTGAGCACACCTTCAACCTGTAGACATATCCCTCCTGGACTCCCCTTATCATATTTTTTAAGTGGGCCAGGAAGGTGTAAACCTTTGTCTTGTCCCTCTTTGTGCTCCTTGACGCCCTTATGACTATTGAATTCCCCTCCTTCTTCACAGGAATCTTCGAGTCAAAGAAGTTCTTGCTCGACTCGCCCTTGGGCCCCCTGAATGTGATAATCCCGTTTTCCAGATTTGCCTCTATTCCAGGAGGTATCTCTATTTTTTCCTCCAGCAGCTCCCTTGTGCCCTTCTTTGAGGCCTCTTTTTCATTTGCTTTTTTTGCCATCATGCTCTCTCTTTATGATTTAATTAATAGCAGTACTTAGTAGCAGTATGCAATCAGCTTTCCGCCGAGCTTTTCCTTTTTCGCAGTGCTATGGCTCTTTATGCCCCTGTTTGTGGATATGATGAGTATTCCGAAGTCGCTTGCAGGCAGGAATCTCTTCTCAAACTTGTCATATGTCTCCATTGATACTGCGAACCTGGGCTTTATCGCCCTGCACTCATTTATGCTGCCTATTAAGTTCACTGTCACATACCTGCCCCTCTCATCCTCTCCTTCCTCAAAGTCGCCGATGTAGAGGTTTTCATGGAGTATCTCAAGCACCCTCTTTCCTACCTTTGAGAAGGGCCTGACCGTGCACTTTTTCTTCCCTGCCTTTTCGAAGCTGTACATCTTGTCCAGCAGGTTGGCTACAGTATCATTCAGCATTTTTTTCCACCTTAGTCAAATTTCTTGAAGCCTATCTTTGTCGCTATTTCCCTGAAGCAGTGCCTGCACAGGTTAAGCCCGTACTTGCTTATGTGCCCTCCTGTCCTTCCGCACCTCTCGCACCTTGCAGTGGCCATTCCGTGGGCCCTCTTTTTTGGAGCGCTCATCTTAAGGAACCTTGCCTTCTTAACCGGCTTCGCCCTGAGCTGCTTCAATATTTTTTTATAATAAGAGACTGTCATTATTATTCCTCCGGAATCATTCGACCGCTATCTTATACCTCTCTTTCATGAAATCTATGGCCTCTGCCTTTGTTATCTTGTGATTCTTTGCAACCTTCTTCCTGATGAGCTTTCTCCTCTTTATCCTAAATCCCTTTCTCTCAAGGGTTATGCAGACCTGAAAGCCCATCATGCCTATTTCAGGGTCGTACTTGGCTCCCGGCACATTGATGTATTCCGGTATGCCGAATGAGATGTTGCCCTCATTGTCGAACTGGCTGTTCTTGAGATTCCTTTCGGCACCTTCCAGCAGCCTCTTCAGTATCTCATCAGCATCCTTATTCCTGAGCGTGACCTTGCACCCTATCGGCAGCCCGGGCCTGAGCCCCCATGCGGGAATCCTTTTGTTGGTTATTGTCTTTATCGGCTTCCTGCCTGTTATGGCTGCTATGAGCTTGACTCCCTTGTCCAGGCGCTCCGGGTTTTTCCCCGCCCCTATGTTAAGGGTAACCTTCTCGACTCCTATATTTCTCATGGCATTTTCCTGTTTCATTTCTTCCACTTTGATTGATTTGAATTGCTATAAGTTCAGTTCTCCTTCATTGTGATGGCGGGCTTTCCCTCGCCTATGACGAATGCGTATTCTGTAAGGGTCTCAAACTCTTCTTCCTTTGTCTTTAGCATTATTCTGGTCTTCTCTATTGATTCCTTTCCGATGATTTCTTCTATCACGCCGTACTCGCCGGTATGCTTTCCATTGATGATTATTGCGAACGCGCCCCTGCCGAGCCTGAAGTGCCCCTTCGGTTCGCCGTCGGGAAGGTGAATTATTATTGTGTCGCCCACTTTGTATTCCGCGCTGTCTGCGAGCAGGTTCCTTCCGTCATGGAGCGTAACCTGCAGCTTCTTGCCTGAAATCATTGTCTTCCTGGCTATCTTGCACGGCTTCACTGAAAACTCATCCTTTGGTATCGGGACAAGGCAGAGCTTTGCCTTTGTGTTGAGCAGCACCCTGTATCCCTCACCGGTTTTCTCATTCTTTATCACATCCATAAGCCCGACAGGGAACTTTGGGTCTGCCCTTTTCTTTCCGTCGACAGTTACCAGCCCCTGGTTAAGGATGTGCTTTATCTCAACCGAATTCTCAGCGTATCCCAGGATTTCCTTCAGCAATGAGCCCAGCGATAATCCATATTTGAGGGAGTGCGGCCCCGGATTGGGCTTTGTTACGAACTTCGAGCCCTTCCTCTGCATGGGCCAGGTAGTGGGCATTGTGATTCTTTTGAGGTGTTTGCTCATTTTTTCTTTCCCTCTGTTACAAAGAAATTGCGTTTAATGCGCAATTTCTTGTTCCAAAAATTTGTCTACAAATTTTTTGTTACTTTTCTTTTCTTGTCATTGAGGTTCAGCTCGGTTACAACAAGGTTTGAGGCGTCCATTGAAACCCTTGCCTTTGTTCCATCCCTCTTTGTAAAGTCCGTGCCTGAAACGTGGACGCTCATTTTTCTCAGGTCAATGGATTCTATTGTGCCGGTCTTGCCCCTGATGCTTCCGCGCATTACCTTGACCTTGTCGCCCTTTCTTATTGCAATATTCCTTTTGCCATACCTCTTGCGAAGCTCGGCTGAAAGGTGGGCTGATACCATCCTTCTCTTTATGCTGAGAGGAGCATTGTGCAGGTATTTCCTCTGCTTCCTCGGCTGCCTGCTTCCTTTCCATTTAGATGAAAATGTTTTCATTTGCCATTCCTTTTCTTTATTATTATCAAACGATTATGCTGGCTATCTTTGCGACTGAGGGCCATCTCTCGCAGACCTCCTTTGCAATTGCGCCCTTGAAGATTGTCCCCTTGGGGTTTCCCTTCTCGTCCTTCAGCACAACTGCAGCGTTGTCCTCAAATTGTATGCGCTCGCCGTTCGCCCTTCTGAAGGGCCTTTTCTGCCTTACAATTATCGCGTATACAACCTGCTTTCTCATTTCCGGCTTTCCTTTTTTGATTGATGCAAGCACAAGGTCTCCTATGGCTGCTTCAGATAGCCTTCCAGCAACTGTCTTTGCGCCAATCACGCTTATTATGTGGATAATTTTTGCCCCGGAGTTGTCGCAGACCGGAACATGCGACATAAAGTTCAGTGACCTTGTCAATCGTGCTTTTACCGCCTGCATTTTTACCTGCCCTTTTCTTCCTTTGCCGGCTCTTTTTCAGCCTTCATCTCCTTCTCGACCGCTTCGTAGCTTTCCTCTTTCACTTCCTGGTGGCCGACCCTTTCTATGACTACGAAGTTCTTTATCTTGCTGATGGGCCTCGTCTCCATGATCTTCACGACATCGCCCTTCTTGGCGTCAATGCATTCAGGATTATGGGCGTGGATTATGGTCCTCTTCTTCCCATACCTCTCATACTTGTTGAAGTATTTTAGCCTCTTTATCTTTACAGTTACGGTCTTCTGCGCCTTGCTGCTTATTACGATTCCAGTGAATATCCTGCCGTGGGTCTTTATTGTCCCGTGGAACGGGCAGTTCCTATCCTTGCATGTCTTTTCAGGCGCCCTGACGCCAAGCCCGATGTTCTTGTTTTTCTTTTCCATAACCATTCACTTCTTCATTCCTGGATTTTCATTCCGACCCTGTCCTCGGGCCGCTTTGCTATTTTTATTCCATTAATGATGAATTCCTTGCCGTCAATTTCCACAGACAGCGTGCATTCGCCCTTTATCAGCGATTTTACATTATTAGCATTCTTTATGAAGAGCATATTTTTGGTTTCATCGGATATTTTTCCCGAGATGCCTATCAGCGACTTGTTTTTGGCATCAATGACTTTTGCCTGCCTGCCGATGAGCTCGGCGCGCATTGCATCCATCACTTAACCTCTATCATGTTTTGCGGGAAGCCGAACCTTATCAGCACTTCTTTGACCTTGTGCCTGTGGTCGCCCTGAAGCTCAATCCTGCCCTCTTTGTCAGTTCCGCCGCAGGCGAGTTCCGACTTGAGCGTCTTCATAAGTTTTTTGGTGTCAATCTCCTTGTTATCTATGCCGCTTATAATGGTGTAATTCTTTCCGAACTTTTTGTTCTCAAGGTATACCTTTATCCTCTGCGTCTCCTTTGCTATTGTCTCGCAGACGCAGAGCTCTTTAGGCAGACCGCATTTTGGGCAAATATTCATTCTTTTTTGCTTTCCTCCTTGCCTTTCTTCTTTTCATTCATTATAGTGAGTATCTTTGCTATTGTCTTCTTGATGAGCTTGAGCTGCCCGGCGTTTTTCGGCACAGTCCCGGTATGGACCTGCGCATTGAGCTTTACAAGCTCCTTTCTGAGCTCAACAATCTTTGATAAAAGCTCTTCCTTTCCCATTTCCCTGATATCCTTTGTTTTGAGCGCCATTTTTTAGTTAATCATGATTGATGATTGCCTCTTCACTCCCTTTTCTCTTCGGAGCCCTTCTTTTTCTTGAAGGATTTTTTGGGAGCACTCTTCTTTTTTTCATCATTCTTCTCTTCCGGCTTTTCAGCAACCTTCATTTCTTCTGAAGCCGGCTCCTTAGAGGATGTCTGCTCCTTTATCTCCTCGATGACCTTCATGTTGTCAGGAAGCACCACGCCGGGGGGCATTATGCTCACCTTTATTCCAACAGTGCCTGTCTTCAGCTCGGCGCTGTTCTTGGCCTTCTTTACCTCTTCCAGCGCGATGTTTCCGCACTTTTTCAGGTATCCGTCGTATACTCTCCACGATTTTGCTCTGCTGCCCGGAATTTTTCCAGAGACCACAATTTCTATTCCCATTGCTCCAGCACCCATTACGTCCTCCATTGCCTTGTGCATGATGCCCTTGAACCTGTTCACTCCGAATCTTTCAAGAGAGGTGGCAATCCTTTCCGCCACAATCCTCGGGTCAAGATTGACATCGGGGACTTCGCTTATTTCTATCTGGGGATTCTCAAGTTGGAACTTTTTCTTGAGGCTCTTTGTCAGCTTTCTTATGCTTTCACCGTTCCTTCCCACCACGAGCCCGGGCCTTGATGTGAATATGACAATTTTTTCCCCTAGCGGGGTCCTCTGGACCTTTATCCCGCTGATGCCGGCCCTTGTGAGGTTTTTCTCCACGAATTCCTCTATCTCGAATTCCTTTACGTTCTGGGCCACAAAATTTTTTTCAATCATTATTTTTCCCTCTAAAAATTATTCACTTCAAATAAGCCGAAAGCTTTTTGAAGTTCAAAGAAATCAAATGATTTCTTGAACTGAAAATCTTTGATTTTCATGTTCAAAAATCGCCGATAAAGCAAGGGCTCTAAAGCTCCGAGCAGGCGATTTTTGTTACTTCTTCTCGGGCTTTTTTTCCTTCTTGTTTTCTGGCTTCTTGGTCTCTTCTAAGACAATTTCAACATGAGTGCTTTTGCCGGTCCTTCCCCTTTTCCTTCCATACCTGTGGACCGCTGCCGCCTTGCTTGCGACAATGCTCTTCACTATGAGGCTGGATGTGTCAAGCCCGAGGAACTGGGCGTTCTTCTCTGCGCCCTCAAGCAGTGAAAGGATTTCCCTGCTGCACTTCACCGGAAACCTTCCCACACCAATTTCTTTTTGGTGCGCCATGTCTCCGTGCCTTCTCTTGAATGGCACTGCCTTTTCCTTTGAGATGACTGCCGAGAGCATCGCCTTTGCCCTGGCGAGGCTCTTTCCCCGTATCATTCTTGCGACTTCCACAGCATATTTTGTGGATATCTTCAGCGAGGCGCCATATGTCCTTGCCATGTGCTCCTTGTTATATGGCTTGAATGAGTAGTTCATCTTATATTCCTCTTTATCTCACTGAGAGGGCTGCGCTTGACTTTGTGGCACCGATTCCCGGCGCGTGGTGCATGACCCTCTTCCTTGTCATGGACAGCTCGCCAAGCCTGTGCCCTATCATCTCGGGCACTATCAGCGTATCTACGAACTGCTTCCCATTATGGATTCCGATTGTGAGCCCCACCATGCCAGGGAGGATTATCATGTCCCTGCACTGGGTTTTTATCCTCATCTTTCCCTTGGAAATCTTATTAAGGAACTTCTTCTCCTGCTCAGTGAAGCCCTTCCTTATCTTTCTCCTCTCCCTCGCAGGAAGGAGAATCATCAGCTCTTCAAGGCTCATATTCTTGAGTTCGTTCAATGTCTTTCCCCTGTAGGTAAATTCTTTCTTGACCATTTTTCCGTTACCTTGATTTTTTTTGTTATTGTAAAATTTACTTTCTCTTCCATCCCGTCCTTGAGGGCCTTATCTTTCCGACCTTCCTTCCGGGCGGAGCATTCTTGGGTGCAATTGTAGGTATGCCCTTGTGGTGCGAGCTTGAGCCTCCGAAGGGGTGCTGCACAGCATTCATTGAGATGCCATGTATCCTTGGGTATCTCTTGTTCTTTGCGAACATTTTGAAATGCCTTATTCCTGCTTTAAGGAATGGCTTTGAATTCTTTCCAGCCCCTGCAACAATTCCCACTGTTGCCATGCACTTCTCATCGAGAACCTTTTCTCTCTTTGAGGGCAGCTGTATCGTAACCTTGCTGCCGAGCTTTCCGAGAACCCTTGCAGCCCCGCCTGCTGTCCTGACCAGCTTTCCGCCGTCTCCAGGGGCCATCTCTATATTGAATATCTCTGTTCCAGCAGGTAAATCCTTCAGCAGCATGATGTTTCCGTTCTTCAGCTCTGTTCCTCCTACAAAAAGTATGTCTCCCTTCCTGACTCCCTCGGGAGCTGGAAGCAGCGTTTCAGTGCCGTCGGCATATCTGGCATTTATCAGCGGCGCATAGTGCCCCTGGCTGTGGATTATATCAAGTATTAAGTAGCTTGTCGGCCCCCTGTTTTTGTAGCAGCATCTTCCCGCATACCTGAAGCTTGGCGCTTTGTATCTTCCTGAGCCCTTTCCTCGTTTCTGGCTGATAAGGTTCTTTCCCATTCACATCATTCCCAACTGAGTTGCAATATCAATTGCAGGCGTATCCCCGCTGAGCCTGACATAGGCCTTCTTGTTACCCTTCATGTCATTCAGGAAGTTCACGTCTATAACCTTCACTTTGAATGCTTCCTCAACCGCTTTCTTGACATCTGCCTTCCTTGCAGCCCTGTCTACCACAAAAATGAGCTTGTTCTCTGATTCCATCATCTTTATGGTCTTTTCATTCGAGACCGGATATTTTATGACTTTTGATGTTTCCATGTTGTTTCCCTTTTTTATACAAAAAAGGCGCTAAAACTCATTTCTTTAGTTGCGAGATACAGCGCCTTTTTGTATCCAAAGAAATGCTACGCATTTCTTGGACAAGAAATCTCCAAGAGATTTCTTTGTACTAAAAATTCGCTTTTAATCGCGAATTTTTATGATGGCATGAAAAGATTCAGCTTTTCAATAGCATCTATTGCGCTTTCTGTAAAGAGCGTGAGCCTTCCGGCAACTGCTCCCGGCGCGAGGTCGTCTGCGTTTATCTCAGTGACCTTTTTCACCTCAAGGGGCAGGTTCTTTGCAGCTGAAATCAGGCCGCACTCCTTTGAGACCACAATCAGCATTCCTCTTTTTGTAATGTATCTTCTTCCCCTCGACTTTCCCTTTCCGGCCCTTATTGTTACTTTGCTGTCCTTTTTGAGCTCGTCGGAAAAGCCCAGATTTTTTAGTGCTGCCAGCACGTCCTTTGCCTTTTTGGCATCCTCTATTTCATTTGAGATTATGAACGGGTATTCCTTCGGGATTATGTGCCCCCTTGCCCTGACAATATCGGGCATTACTGTTGCCGAGAGCGCGCTCCTTATTGCCTTCTTTCTCTCTTTTGTGTTTATCTTCTGCTCCCAGATTCTTTCGCTCTTCGGCGGGTGCGCCCTTCTTCCTCCCACTGTTCCAGGGGCAACTGCCCCCACCCAGGAGAAGCTTGAGCCCCTGTGGCTGAGTGTTTTCCTGGGCACCCTTGAGATTCCCTTCCCGTAGCTTCCCTTGTAGTTCCTTCTCCTTCTGGAAAGCTTTGCAGAGGGCCTCATTCCTGCATCCTTCTTTGCGCCGTATGCATGCCTTCTTATTCTTTCAATGGCGAGGACTGCCCTTTGTATCAGGTCAGACCTGACTTCCTCCTCAAACTGGGAGGGGAGCTTTGCCTTTTTTATCTCCTTCTTTTCAAGGTTTAAGACATTTAATTGCATTTTGATCCTCTAACAAAATTTATTCATTCCTGCTGAAAATCAGGTTCTTGAGCTGGTATGCGCCTTCAACTGTTTTTTTCTTTTCCCTTATCGGAAAGTTGAGCCTGACCAGCCTGTTCCTGCTTCCGGCGACAGAGCCCTTTATCAGCACGTATGGATTCCTGAGCTTTCCGTAGTGCGGGAATCCGCATTTAGGGCTTATCTGCTCTTTTCCAACTTTCAGTATGAGCTTGTTGTATTCTGTCCTGAGCTGGTATCCCATCTGCCCTGCATGCGCAACCCTGTACATTATCTTGCCCTGTGAGCACCAATCACTAAGGCTTCCTGGGCCCCTCTTTGTGGCCTCTGACTTGTGAGCCCTTATTGCTACGCCGAACCTCTTGACAGGACCCTGTATGCCTTTTCCCTTTGTGACAGCATGTATGTCAACGTTCTGCCCGTCTGAGAGTATCTCGCTGACGCTGATGTCCTTTCCAATCCTTGCCTTTAAGTAGTCAAGCTTTTCCTGGGCAGTGCCTGAAAGTCCGGTCTCAAAGACCTCAGGCTTCTTCTTTCCTATGCCTGTAAGCCCTGGCTTTGTGTAAACCATTGCGCGAACATCTGAGAATTCTGAAATTTTGCTTCCGAGCTCGCCCAGTTTTTTCTCGAAGGACTCTTTTGGAAGCGAAAGCCTCCTGGCAAGGTCCTTGTCATTTGTGGCGACAAGCACCTCATTGGCCACCCTTTCCTTGCCGTTTGAAATTGAATAAAACCTGATTGCGGCAATCCGCAAGGGCGGACACTCAATTATCGTCACAGGCATTACAACTTCTTCGCCCTTTGTCATTGAGGTGGGTGCATTGTCTGAAAAAACTGCCTGAAGCATTCCCGCCTTGTAGCCTGCGAATCCCAGCAGGGTGCACTCCATTTTAACATTAGAATATTTCCTTATTCTGGCATAGGGCCTTGCTGCCCTCTTCCTCGGCCAGAACTGCATTGAACCCTTGCGCGGGCTTCTTTTTGTTGGCATTTTCTATCAGTTTTTTTATTTTTTTAAATTAAATTTTAATCAGCATTTGAGCCCGTAGAAAAGATTTTTCAGAAAATCTTCACTAAATTGTACTGAAAGACCCTTTCTTCCAGGCTCGTTTAGTTAAATTTGTTACTGTATTTAACGTCAATTAAATACCATTTGTTGTGAAGGGAAACCCGCTCCCATTTATAAAGCTTTCTGTAAAGCATTTATGAAAATAATGCTAAAAATATGATTCACAGATTCATTATATTTATATAACAATTATCAAATCAATATTTTCATGGAAGCAAATAACCCTGTTTCAGAAATAAAGTCGCTCTCATCAGAAGCCATGTTCTTCACGGTCTCTGACAGGGGTCTCGGGCAGATTTCCAAAAATGAGATTTTTGAATTAACCAATTCTGAAGCAGTTTCAGATGATTCTGTATCAATATTTAAGACGCAGTACAAATCTGCAGTTGAGCTGTGCTATTCTGCCCAGTCAATAAAGAGGTGCGCCCTTCTCTTCTCAAAGTTTCCAATCTCTCTCAGGCTTGATGAAACTGAAGAGTCGGTGAAAAATGCGCTTTCAGGGCTGAACTTTGATTTCGTGAAAGGAAAGCCATTTGTTGTAGAGTGCGAAAGGATTGGGGCCCATGAATACTCAAGTGTTGACCTTGCAAGGGCAATTGCATCTGTAATAATTGCTAAAACAGGGGCTTTTGTGGATTTCAAGAGCCCCCTTTATATTATATATGCATATGCAAGGGACTCTGACTGCCACGTGGGCTTGGACCTTTCCGGCTTTGACCTCAGCAAGCGCGAATACAAGGTTTTCAACCATCCCGGTGCATTCAAGGGAACAATAGCATACGCGATTTTCAGGTCAGGATTTGAGGCGTCGGCAAAGGCCGGTGATATAAGCATACTAAACCCGTTCTGCAGGTCAGGGGTAATCTCAATAGAGGCGGCACTTTTCTTCTCGAGGTTCCCTGTCAACTTTTTCAGGCGCGACTCGTTTGCATTCCTTAAGTTTGGATTTCCAGAAGGCGATTTTGACAAGGTTTTCAAAGACGCGGATTCAAAGCTTGAGAAGCGCGACTATTTCAGGATATTCGCCTCAGACCCGGAGATGAGAAACCTTGCATATGCGAAAAAGAACGCGAAGATTGCAGGAGTTGAAAAGAAGATATTGTTCAGCAGGAACGACCTTGAGTGGCTGGATATCAGGTTCGGCGGGGGGAAGATTGACCTGATTGTCTCAGACCTCTCCTTCGGAAAGTTTGAGAACGCTAAAAAGATAATGAGGGAGTTCTTCAACCAGGCAGATTACCTCCTGGAAACCGGAGGCTCAATCTGCGTCGCATGCAGGGACTACGAGGACCTTAAGTCATTTGCAGAATCCTATGGTTTCTCGATTGCAGAGCACCTGACATTCTTCCAGGGGCAGCAGCAGGTGGACTGTTATATTATAAAGAGGCTACCTGGAAAAGGAAAGAAGCCTGCACGAGGATAAGTTTTCCTCTTTCTTGTTGAATGAGCTTTCCAGTCCAGATATCATTTCAGCATTTCTCTTTTTGCACTCTTCTGTTATGCAGGAAAGGTCGCATGTGTCAATAAACACTGCGCTTGCGTTTTTCATTCTTTCAAGTATTGTTATTGATGACTCCTCAAACGTCGGATAGTATATGAGGTTCAGCCTGGCATCTGTGTATTCTGAGAACTGGGGCCTCGAAACCCATATTTCGCCAGATTTTCCTGGAACAGAGGCATAAAACTTGTTCATTGCGGCATCATAAGATGCGCCCTCCCAATGCCTCTGGTAGCTCGCCAGCTGGTATGCTGACTGAATCGAGAATATCAGCAGAACTGCAATTATCATCAGCGCACCCCTTTTCCTGAAATTCCTGAACGCCTCGAAAATTCCTGCTGCTGAAAAGATGTAAACAATGGGCATGAAGAGCATTGCAAACCGCATTTCCTTGTATCCAGACCAGGAGAAATATGCGAGGAAGAGCGCAAGCGCAATCCACAAGAGCCCGGCCTGCCTGTTCCTTTCCCTCCTGAAAACGGCAATTGCCGCATAGATGAGCGCGAATGCGCATACAACCCCCTGGACAATGATTTCCTTTGCGTAGAACCAGAACGGGCTTTTTGGGAAAGTGCTGGCTATCGCCCTATTCGCCTCAACAAAAGGCAACAGCGCATTTCCATACATTATTATGTTGGCAATCAGGAAAATCGCAACAGGCATGAAAAATCCAGTTGAAAGCAGCAGAATTCTTTTCGCCTTTTCTTTTATTTTTTCTGACTGGAAAAATGCAATGAAGATTGCCGCGCTTCCAAAGATTATTCCTCCGGGAAATTTTGAAAGGAACGAGAATGAAGAGAACATCCCTGCCCAAAAATATTTTCTCTCAATAATCATCAGGACTGCCAGAAGTGCGAAGAAGGCAGAGGGTATCTCTGAAAGCCCCATATGATTGTAAAAGAGGAAGAGGTGGCTGAATGCAGTCAGGAATGATGCTATCACAGCAGTCCTGTAATTGAATGCCTTTTTTGCTATGAAGTAGGCAAGGGCTATTACCCCTGCGTTGAAAAGCGTTGACAGGATTTTCCCGGCAAGCACAGGGTCAATCCCGATTTTCCAGAAAAATCCGATGAGCAGCGGCAGCACAGGGGGCCTGAGCGGCTCCCAGATTCCTTTAGTTCCGGCAGAGAATATGAATTTTCCCATCCCGGCATACACTGACTGGTCCCACCACAATGGGGGGGAAGCTCGCAGTATGAAAAGCTGTGCAGCTGTCGCCAAGAAAATTATTGCCAGGATGGGAAGAGCGCTCTCCCTTCCCTTATTTCTGCTCGCAGTAGCTCTCATTCTGGTAGTGTGCGCACAGCACATTTTTGAGGTCATCTGTTCCGATGAATCCCGCAATTTTCTGGCTGTCAATAATCAGCGTGGGATAATTTTCCACTTCGTACGTCTTTTTCAGCAGTGTCACCATGGGCTCATTGGTGTAGTCCATGTCAATTGAGAATATCATCAGCTTGTCTTTGAAGATATCCTTGAAGTATGAAAGAATCATTCCCTCATCATCGCACCTTTCGCAGTCCTTTGAATGAAAGTTAAGGATGGTCACAATATCTGTCTCGTTGCATGACTCCTGGACTTTTTGTGTGAACATCCACGCTTTTATCTCTGCAAGAATGTACTGCCGTTTTAGGGTGTCAAACTCAGCCTTGTTGATTTGAGATGATGACTCATGGTAATTCTCAAGCTTCAGCCTGGTGTCTTCAAGGTGCTGTATGTAAATATTGAGCGAGTACTGAAGCGCCGGGCAGTTCTCCCTTTCAGCTGAAAGCGATGTCAGGTAGGCATACTGCAGCTGCAGGCTCTCATACTCGTTGCTCTGCTCCTGGTACTGCTCGGTAACATATTTTGTCCTCTGCTGCTCAGCCAGCATTCCTACGCTAAGCCCGAATGCGAATATCATCGCAGTGAAAACTGCAGCCATCCAATATCTGCTCTTTTCCAGCTTTCTTACCATCTCATCCTCGACTTCTTTATTGCCAAATCCTTGAGTATTGCCAGCCATATCAGGCCGAGCGCTATATAATAAACGAACAGGTAAATGAGAAGTGGAAAAAATCCGTATTTAACTATTTTCTCCTTGCTGTGCCTGTGGGCAGCTACAAATATGGTGATTGTAATGACCAGGGTGAAAACCGCAATCACAAGCCGGTAGAAATCTGCATCAAGGATGTTCGAGTTTATCTGGATATTCATTATCAGCGTCATTATATCAAAGCGGACCAGCACCACCTTTTTTGCCAGGTTGTAAAGGGGCTTCAGCAGGCCGTAATACAGGAATATCACAATAAGGACAGCAGATATGAAGCCAGCTGCAATCACAAGGGGCATCTGTATCATGGCAAAGTCGCCGTAAGCCCTGTTGAAGAGCATCTCCCTGTAGCTTATTGCATTCAGCAGGGAGCCCTTGTTCCAGCGCACCCTCTGCTTGTAGAGCTCTCTCATGTTGTCAGGAGCTATTGTGTAGACCTCTGCATCCATTGTCTGGACAATCCTGTAATTGTGCTTCTGAAGGCGCATCGCAATCTCCAGGTCCTCTGTGGCATATCCGTAACAGAAGCCGCCGACCTTTCTCAGCACAGAAGTCCTGTACAGCGAGAAGGGGCCAGGAGCAACATGCACGCAGTTTATGTAGGCAGCAATCTTCTTGTAGAACATATTGACAATATATTCATACCATTGCACCTTCTGGAGCATGTTCTCTGGATTTTTCACCTTCATTATTGGAAGCACGATAGCAGTCCTTCCGACAAAGCGGGGAAGCATCCTCTTGAGGGTTTCCCTCTCAACAAAAGAATCGGCGTCAAGGCAGGCAAAGAATTCGCCCTTTGCAACTGAAAGCCCGGCATTCATGCACACCCATTTCCCGCTGTTTTTCTGGCTTATCAGCATTATCTTCCTGCCGGGATGCTTCTTTATGAAATCCTTTACTTTTTTTTCTGTCGAGTCAGTGCTCCCGTCATTTACAACTATTATTTGTATCTTGTTTTTTGGGTAGTCCAGCTCCACCACTGACTTCATTGTCCCGGTTATTGTTTCCTCTTCATTGAACGCGGGTATTACCACGCTTACAAGGGGAAACTTCTTAAGCGCCTTCCTCTTCTTTTCCTGGCCCATTCCCAGGAATGTTATGAGCCAGAAGAATGCGAAGTATATGGTGATGATAAAAATTATCCATGTTATGACATCAACAGCGCTCATAATCTAACCCGCGGTTTGGACCTGGGGCACAACATTCCAGATCTCAATACTTCCGGCCTGTGTGCTTTCCAAATGAACATTCTTGAATGTTTCATTGTTTCTCAGGAGAAAGAGCAGCCCCTCCTGCTCCTTTCTCCACACAAGCCCGTTCTTCATCTCAGGGGTTATCACTATATATGTTATGTTGTTTTTTGCCAGCTCTGCCATTGTTTTATCAAGGTCCCTTGAGTAAAATATCTGCTGCGAGGCGTTGAGCCTCTGCTCGAGGTTCGGCGCATATTCAAAATTGTCGTCGCTAAATGCCTTCATCCCGAAATATTCTGTGTAAAAGCCGTTCTTTGGCACTGAGAGCACGTTGCCCCCGGAATAGTTATTGGAAAGCCATGAAAACGCGTCAACGATTCCTGAATCCGGCTCCATATTGACTGCCCTGCCCATGAATGTGAGCCCCGAAAACAGCAGTCCGCACAGTATTAGTATTATCGACGCGCCTCTCAGGATGTTAAGGCTCCATTTTCTTTCATCCAGAAAGTTGATAGCAAGCGATGAAAAGAATGCGCATGCAAAGGCAAGATACACGCTTACATTCATTCCGAATAAGAATAGCAGGAGCAAAAGCGCCGTCATGCTGATTGGCAGGTAGTTCCTGTCTTTTGAAGCCCAGGCATAAAGCAGTCCAATCCCCGCGAGTATCAGCTCAAATATCCCTATCCCTGAGAGCGCCCCAAGCTCCAGCACAATCGAGCTTAGGCTCTTCCCGAAAGAGATGGGCAAAAGCCCGAATTTTGCAATTGTGATTATATATGTAACTGACATTAAAGCAAATATTCCAAGCAGTGCAGAAAACCTTTTTTTCCTTTCCGGATGCTTGATTGTGAATATGCCGGCAATTGAGAGCGATATCAAAAGAGCTGCCGCTCCGAAAAGCGATGCAAATCCGAAGAGTATTGCGCTCAGCACAACTGCAGCTTTCTCCTCGCGCATGTAAAAATAAAAAGCTGAGAGGAGAAATGCAGCAGCAGCTATCTGCGGGTTTGAGGTGAGTGCAGAATAGGCGAAGGCAGGTGTTGCAGCGAGTATAAGCAGGGCGATGTTGATGCTGCTCTCCTTCATGCCTGACTTGCGCATTATGCCGTAGAAGGCAAACACTGAGATTATCGCCATTGCCAGGGGAATCCAGATTGAGGCAGCCCTGACTCCTGTCACTTTTCCCGCCAGCGCCAGCAAATAGTCATAGGCGCTGAATATGTAAGTCCTTCCGGAAAAGCTCAGGGAATCATATGAGAGTATGCCCTTCTCATTTATTGCCTTGGCCATGCGCTCATGATAATATCCCTCGCTTCCGGCAGGCAGCCCGCCCGTGAAGGCATTCCTGTATGCATGAAAAACCGCAAACATGAAGAGCAGGACAACTATTGTGTAAATTATTGGAAGTATTGCTATTCTCTTTTTCTTGGTTTCAGCATGTTTCGTTATTTTCTTTTTTTTGTTGCTGTGCTTCATTTTTTATCCGGCAGTTCCAAGCCTGCAAAGCTTCCTGTATATCATTACTGAGTTATTGTAAAGCAGCTCAAAGCATTTTTCATCCCCGACAAACTTGAGGGAGATTATGCTGAATTCCTCTCTCTCAGTGTCTGAAAGGTATATTATGTCAGCATCATACTTGTCCATTATCTCCAGTGCCTTTGTCTCATAGGGTGTTTGGTACAGGGTTTTGATATCAGCGTACCTCTCGTTTATGTTTGGTATCATCAGGAATTCAGAGTCCATGACAGTCTTCTTCTTTGAGAAATATTCTATAGGCATTCCTGACTCCGGCGCTGAAATTACTGCCTCCTCTGACTGAACTTCAGCTAAGAAATTCAGCGCTTCCTCCTGATTTTGGGATAGCGAATCGGCTGATGCACTATTAGCGTACTGCCAGGCGCTTGCCACAGTAGAAACAATGAGAAGCGAGATGAAAACTGCAGCTATCCCCTCCAGCTTTCCTGCTATTTTTGTTTTTGCCAGGTAAGAGGACAGCGAATGGCAAAAGTAGCCAAGCAGGAGGGCGAAGAATACGCTTATAAGCATCAGCCCTATCCAAAACTCCACAAGCTTCAGCCAGAGCATCATGAGCAGCACAAAAATTATTCCTGCAAATATGTATATGTTCTTTTTCTTCTCCCTGATTGTATAATTATAGAGGACATAAATCCCTGCAATGAAGGGTATTACATTGATTCTGTAGATTATGTTTATAATGTTTATCCTAAAGAAATACTGTGAGCTTATGGCAGAGGGTATGTTCCTCCATATCATCCCAACCCCGTGGGTGAGGAAGGCGGACTTGAACACTATGAAATTTACCCAGAAGACAAAAATTATTGAGAATATCACCAACTCAAGCCGCGATGGGCTTTCAGGCATATCCTCTGTGCTTATCATAAGAATGTAAAATATTATTCCTATAAGGAGTATCATCACAAGCGAGTCGGTGAAGGAGGCAAGAATCAGGACTGCCATGAACCTTGTGACAGCCCTCATGTCATACTCGCTTTTTATGAAGAAGTAAACCAGCAGGAGATTCAGCGGTATGCTTATTGAGAAAGTGCTTATCGAGTTTATTGTGCTGTTAAGGAATATGGGGGAAAAAGCAGTTGCAAATGCGGCAACAAGCCCGGCATTCCTGTTGTGCGAAAGCTCAAAGATTATCATGTATGCAATTATTGCTGCTGTTGCAGCAAAGAAATTCAGGACTATCTTGAAAAGGATTTCATTTGATATAAACCGCGAAAAAATAAAGCTTATCCCCGCCAGCAGGTAATGCATGCCCGGAAGGAATGCGAAGGTTCTTCCGGAATAGCTCAGATTGTCATGGAGTATAGGCATTCCTGATTTTTTTATGCTTTCTATCTGCCTGAGGTTGAAGTAGGAATCGTCCCCTGTGAATCCGCTGGTCCTGAGGGCAAAAAAAAGCCTGAACGCCAGCGCTGCTATAAATATCAGTATGAGCCAGAACTCTTTCTCCCTCTTGGGCTTTGGAACTTCCCTTTTTTTCATTTCGTCACGTTACCCTTGTGCCAGGCGGAACTTCTTTTTCAGGAGAGAGAAGCACGCAGGTTTTCCCATCTTCGCTTTCTGCGCAAAGAAGCATCCCTTCTGAAATTTCCCCGCCAAATTTTGCTTTCTTCAAATTTTTTAAGACAATTATGTTTTTTCCCGTAATTTCTTCAATTGAGTAATACGGCACAAGGCTTGTTATTAGCTGAATTGTTTTTTTACCGATATCAACTTTTAATTTATAGAGTTTTTCTGTCTTTGGGACATGTTCACATGAAATAATTTTTCCTGAAACAATCTCCAATTTTTTCCAGTATGAAAAATCAATTTCTTCCATTTATTTTTTCTCCTTTATTTTTATCATGTCCCCTATTGTCATCGGCCCCTCTGCTTTCCTCTGAGCCATTGCGTGCTCGGGCTTTTCCTCAGCCTGCTCAACAATCTTTATCTTGAGAACGTGCTCTATTTTCTTTGCAAGTGCTATTGCTGGAATGAACTCGCCGATTTCCATTTTGTGGAGCATTGACTCCTTTATTGAGAGCATCTTTGAGAAATCCTCCTGCTTGAGCCCCATCTGCTCTCTCTTCTGCCTTATCTTCTTGTAAAATTCCGGGATTACTGATTCCACAAGCTCAGGCCCTTTCTCAATGTGCCTTTGGACAACGCCCCTCTTTTCCTCCTTCCTTGGAGCCGCCTTCCTGCCTACAACCTTTCCAAACCTTGCGCAGTCAGCGCACACATTCATCTCAGTGCCTTCTATTATTGCCTTGTAGGAGTCCTCGCTCTCCTTTCCGCACAGGTCGCAAATCATGTCCACCACCAGCAGAAGGTTTATTGGAACGCCTATTTAATATTTATGCTGGGAAAAGCCACCGTAGCCGTCTGCAAGTGCAAGACCAAACCAGGTGAAGGTCTTGCAGACGGCTGACTTCGCGGGGGTTGGCCCCTTCGGGGTGCGAAGTAGGCGGCTTTTCAGTAAGACAAGAATAAATAAGAATAAGGATGAGCAAAAAATCAACGTCTTCTTCTGATTATTGCGCTTACTGCCACAAATGCCAGGACTGCCACAACTCCGCCTGCGAGGAACCAGGGCCAGGTCTGAGGTGCTGCTTGGACAGGCGCGGCTGAGGCCGTGCTCTCCATCAGCATCTCTGCAGATTTTGCCGACTGCACGCTGAAGGAAGATGCTTTTGAGAATGAGCGCCCTGCCTTTGAGAAGAGCCAGAGCGCAACTGCTCCCAGTCCGACAATAGCAGTGGCGAACAGCGCAGACTTTATCTCTTCCCTTGTCTTTTCCTCACCCTTCGGCGCAATAATTATGTACCTGTTTGCAAGGGAATAGTGGTTCACCTCTTTTCCCTTCTCGCTGTAGTGGAACTCTTTGGCAGAAACCAGTGTGCTCTCCATCAGGTTCCTGAGGTTGTAGTGGACAGTTGAGATTGGAAGCATAAGCAACTTTGAGATTTCTGTTTCTGTGGCAGAGCCCTTTTCAGCCAGGAAGTCAAGTATCTTGTGGGCTGTCTCGCTGGAGAGCGCCTCTGCAATCTTCTTTATCCTCTTCTCGTCAAGCGAGAGCAGTATGAATGACTTTTTTTCAGCCATATCAATCAAGAAACAGAAACCAGAAGTATTATTTAAACCTGTCCAAGCCTTCAATTGAAATTGAAACCTTTTTTATCTCTTTAAAGTAGTTGCATAACCTTTTATTTTACATGAACTCGTTTAGAGGAGAAGCTAATGGACAAGCAGGCGGCAGAAAAGCAGAAGCATTCAAGGGATGATGTTCTCAGAGTCAAGGGCATTTCTGTAAGCTTCGGCAAGCACTGCATCCTTAAGAAAATCGACTTTGAGGTAAAAGAAAAGGAGCTGTTTGGGATAATAGGGATGAGCGGCTCAGGCAAGACCACCCTCCTGACAACCATTATAGGCGCCCTGAACCCTAATGCAGGGGATGTGCTTTTCAAGTCAAACAGGGTGCTCGAGGGCGAAAAGTTCCAGTCAGTGTTCAAGAACCCGTTTGCCATAAGGAACCTTGTCGGCTTCGCAGCCCAGAGGGGCTCCTTCTACCACGAGCTCACTGTAATCCAGAACCTTGAATATTTTGCTGCATTATACGACCTTCCTCCTGAGCTGGCAGCAGAGAACATAAAGCGTGCCCTCAGGCTTGTGGGACTTTCAGGGTTTGAAAACCTTGAGGGAAAATTTCTCTCTGGAGGGATGCAGAAGAAGCTGGACATAGCCTGCGCCCTAATCCACAACCCGTCAATACTCATACTTGATGAGCCAACTGCAGATCTGGACCCGATAACAAGGGCAGACCTGATAAGGCTGTTCAAGAGAATAAACAAAGAGGGCAAGACAGTAATCATCGCATCCCACTTCCTTTCAGAGCTTGAGTATCTCTGCGACAGGATAGCGATACTTAACGATGGCATTATTGCGGAAATAGGCACTATAGAGCAGCTGAGCAAAAGCCTCAGCAGCAACAAGGAGATACACCTGCAGACAGCCAACGGCAATTACGAGCTGATTGTTGAGAAGCTGAAAAAAGTCAGGATGATTGAGATAAGCCATGTTGTTGACAGGGGGCAGAAGCTTGTAATCTACACTCCTGAAGCAGAGGCGGTTCTGCACCACCTGCTGCAGGCAGTCAAGGACTCCCAGGACAGCATCGTCAACGTCAATGTGGCAAGGCCCTCGCTCAATGAGGTTTTCAAGAAAGTTGTAAGGAAGAGATAAAATGAGCAAGATTTTTGAGATAATAAAGAAGAACATAAGACTGCTTGTCAAGTCCAAGGGCTCTGCAATGATTGTGATACTGGGGCCCCTCCTTCTTATCTTCCTCGCGGGGCTGGCATTCAACAACTCCAACGCCTACAGAATAAATGTGGGTGTGTATTCGCCAACTTACACAGATGACATAAACTCCTTCCTGGGAAAGCTTTCCTCGTCCCAGTTCAGGACCCTGAAGTTTGACTCAGAGCAGAAGTGCGTAGACAGCATCAGGCAGGGAATCTCGCATACATGCATAATTTTTCCGCCCGGTTTCCAGGTGAGCGGAAACGCCACCAGCAACGTGACATTCTACGTCGACTATTCAAAGGTGAACCTTGTCTGGATGGTCAGGGACACCCTTTTCTCAAAGATTTCTGAGCGCGCCACAGAGATAAGCATGAGCCTTGCCGGCACCCTCCTTCAGAAGATTGAAGACACAATCTCTGAGCTGAATGCGAGAAAATCCACACTTACAGAGCTCTCAACATCCAATGGGCAGGCAGGGCAGCAGATGCTTTCCATAAAATCCCAGCTCTCAGGGCTTGACCTTTCAATGAACACCCAGAGCTTCAACATGGAGTATGTCAGGGCAAGGATGAGCGAGCTGAATACTGCAGGGCTTGATGCGATAAACACAAGCAGGGATGCTCTTTCTAACATAAGAAGTCAAACCAATAACAGCAGCATAATATCAACGATTGATGCCGCCCTGGCAGACCTTTCTTCGCTGGAAACCAGCTTCTCATCGGCAAACGCCACAAACGAAACAGACCTGGATACTCTCATCACCGCAGTCGAGGCAAAGCTTGACGAGACAAAGGCGAAGTTTGATGCGGCATCCTCTGCGAGGACAAACATCTCCGGGCAGATTGACGCGATAAAAGCCACCCTGGACAGCAGCATAAAGAAGATTGCCCTTCTCCAAAGCTCATTCAACTCAATAACAGACAACCTGCAAAGCACATCATCCCAGAGCGCAGGGGCCATAGCGAGCCCTGTCTCTACTCTGATAAAGCCGGTTACAACACAGTCATATCTCGGCTACATGTTCCCGATACTTATTACGATGCTCACCATGTTCATAAGCGTGGTCTTCTCCACAACAATAATAATAACAGAGAAGCGCTCGAGCGCCCACTTCAGGAACATCATAACCCCGACAAGGGAAGATGTCTTCATAACAGGAGCATACCTGACAAACATGATTCTCTCGTCAATACAGATAGTTATCATGCTTTTTATCTCAATAATATTCTTCAAGGCGCAGATAATAAGGATGCTGCCCACAGTGCTTGTGCTGCTGCTGTTCATAGCCACCTTCTTCACCCTTCTCGGCATAATAATTGGCTATCTTTTCCACTCTGAGGAGACAGCAACCCTGGGAGCAATCTCAATCTCCAGCCTGCTGCTGCTCACCTCAAGCGTTGTGCTGCCGCTTGAGAGCATGCCCGCCTATGTCATGAAGATTGCAAAATACAATCCCTTTGTGATTTCAGAGCTCCTGCTTAGGCGCGCCATAATATTTGAAACACCTCTATATGCAATAGGAAATGAGTTTTTCCTGCTCTTAGGATACAGTCTGCTCATGATTGCCCTGATATTTGTCATAGTGCACTTCGGGCGCAAACTGGGAATCAAGAAGGAACAGCCGCTTGTCGAGAAAAAGCCAAAAGAGATTCCTGTTCTTGAATTGGAAGGATTGGCTGAAAAGCAGCAGAGCCCTATAAGCAGCGCCGGCACGCTTTCAGAACTCATAGAACTTCTGGAGAAGATGGATTCCGAGGAGTTTGCCAGGCACAGCAAGGAGGAGTTTGCAGAGTGGGTGCGCTCAAACATAAGGGAAGAGGCGCTGGCAGAGAAAATCCTGAAGACAGAGAGCAAGAAGGAGCTCAAGCAGGAATTCAAATCAGCATATGAGAAGCACCTCAGGAAAATAGAGGAGCTGAAGCAGAAGATTGCAGAGAAAAAGAAGAAGCTGTATTCAAAGAAATAAATATTTTTGTATACTTCTTTTGTCGTCGGATTCCCCCTTCATTTCCTCCTTCTAATCTTTTAATAATCTCTTAATATTCTTATGATTACACAATCTCTTCACGGCTTATAAAGCAAGGCGCGTTATTCCATTGAATAATACATAAAATCCTGCCAAACCCTATCAATCCTCACTTTTTACTCACTTTTCCGCATAGTGCCTAAAAGCGCAAAGCGCTTTTGGCACAACGAAATGCAATGCATTTCTTGTGCAGGACCTTGTCCTTGCACAAGACCCTGTCTTTGTGCCTAAAAATGCAAAGCATTTAAAAAGATGCACAGGCGCTGTTTTTGGCTAGCTTTAAATACCAAAGCCCTTCTCCAGAAAGGCAAATACTCTGAAAGAGCTGGAATATATGCCAAAAATCACAAAATCACGCAAAAAAGCTGCAAAATCGCACTTTTACATTATCCTTGTTTCAGGAACACCTGGCACAGGCAAGAGCACACTTGCCAGATTTCTGGCCAGAACTCTCACTTTTCACTCTATAAATTGCAGGGAACTGATTGAAAAAAAGCACATTTCCTCTCATTTTGACAGGAAAAGGGACTGTCTGGTAGTAGACACTGACCAGCTCAATCTTGCCCTTGAGAATGAGATTTCACGCCTGAAAGCCCTGAAAACAGGCAAAAACAGGGCTTCTGGAATCATAATTGACTCTCACCTCTCCCATTTTTTCCCAAAAGAGCAGGCAGACCTCTGCATAATCTGCACCTGCGCTCTTCCCATCCTGAAGACAAGGCTTGAAAAAAGGGGTTATAATAGGAAAAAAGTGAGGGAAAACATTGATTCCGAGATATTCAGCGTCTGCCTCGAAGAGGCAAGAGAGGCAGGCCACAATATTCTCACCATTGACACCAGCAGGGGCAGGACATCGTTTAAAAAGGCTGCATTGCTTGTGAAAAAAGAGCTTTTCTAAACAATCTTCTTTGCCTTTTTCATTTTTTTATGCAGAAAAGCGGCAAAACTCCAATCTTCAGATTGGAGATAAGCCGCTTTTAGCATCCTAAAAATCCGCGATTAAGAGAGCGTCCGGTCAAACTCCGGACTTTAGTCCGGAGTAGGACGCTCTCAGCGGATTTTTATGATTTTTTCATTTTTCATAAAAATATTTTTCAAAATTTTTTAGAGTTTCTTCAAAAAATCTTTGAGAATTTTGCCCAAATCCTGCCATTTCACATGTCCCGACTTGTCCCGAGATTCAGGACATGTCCCGAGAATACTTAGGACATCAGCCATCTGTCCAGGACATTTCCCCAAAGAAATCTGATTTCAGATAAAATTATCATCTTCCTGAAACGAGCACCTTTGCCTTTCCCGAAAGATAGAACCCCTTGTCCCTTATACCTATCGGCTTGTCCAAAATTTCTATTCCTTTTTTTCTCACATCGCAGATTATGTTCCTTATGCTCTTCCCACTTTTTCCGAGGAGCTTTGCTATCTCAGCATATCCAATTGGTCTTTCCGAGTAATAGAGCGTCTTTATAACCTCAAGCTCGCTGGGCAGGAACATGCTCATGTTAAAATGGGCGCCAGAATCTTCGGACATTTCCCGCTCATACTCCGGCGTTTCAATTTTTTTAACCCCTGCTGCCCTTGAAAATGCCATTATCCTTTTTTCTGACTTGTCCCTGACTTGTCCCGTACTTGTCCCGGGACATGTCCCGAGCTGGTTTTCCTGCTCAATTGGGCGTTCAGAGAGCGCATTTTCCGTGTTTTTTATCTTTTTAGAAAGTTCTGAAATTATCACAGCATTTTTTTCAAGCGCAGAAATCATTGAGTGCTGGTTTTTTCTGAGCTCTGAAATTTCAGAATGCTGGCTGGAGAGCTCGCCTCTCACGAGAGAGTGCTCCTGCCTGTTCCTTATCGCCTCCTCGGCAAAATAGCGTATCCAGAGCCCTATCTTCTCGATATCCGCCTTCAGCCTTGAAAAAGAGAGGGAAACGCTTGTTTCCACCCTTTCAACAGCAGAAATCTCCTCGGATTCCTCACTTTTCCGCTTGAAAAGCCCGAAATTCCACCCCATGGCCGCTTTTAGAGTGCGCTTATATAAAAACCTTATTGAGCCCTGAAAGCCCCTTAAATGCCCTGAAAACAGGCAAAAACAGGTTTTCTGAAAGAAACCGATGATGATGCTTTTACCCTCCATTTTTTGAGTTTCATATATGAAAAGTGAGAGTTTCCTTGCTGATGCTCTCCTGTGCAAACCTTTTTATATGAGGTTTCTCTGGCTGATTTTTGGAATGACAGGAGAAAAAACAGGCAAAAACTCAGGGTTTGTGAAGAAAATTGCTTCTTTTGAGCTTGGATTCATCTCAAAAGAGCTGAATTCCCTATTAGGCGCAAAGCTGCAGAGAGTCTACCAGCTCTCTGAGAGGGACTTCCTCTTTGATTTCCATATTCCTGGCAAGGGAAGGAGATATCTCAGGGCACATCTGCCCTCGCTTTTGTTCCTGAGCGAGAGCAAGCCGCCTGTAATTCAGAACCCGCCGAGGATGTGCAGTCTGCTCAGGAAATACCTTGAGGGGGCTATGCTGAAATCAATAAGCCAGCAGGGCTTTGAGCGCATAATGCGGCTGGATTTTGCCTCAAAAAGTGAGGGCTTCGCGCTTTTTTTTGAGCTTTTCAGCAGGGGAAACCTGATTTTATGCTCGAACGAGCTGAAGATAATCGGGCTTGTTGAGAGCCAGAGCTGGAAGGACAGGCAGCTCACTCAGGGGCTTGTCTACAGCCCTCCGCCTCCGTCGAGAAATCCTGCTGCAGTAAGCAGGGAGGAGTTCCTGTTGCTTGCAAGTCATTCTGAGAAGGAGCTTGCGGCGTTTCTGGCAACAGAGCTTTCGCTTGGCGGGCTTTACGCAGAGGAGGCCTGCCTCAGGGCTGGCGTCGACAAGTCCAAAAAGGCGGGCTCGCTTTCTGCAGAGGAGGCATCTATTGTCTTTGACTCAATGCATGCCCTTTTCAGCGAGGAGCCCTCTGCCTCAGTTGTCTATGATTCAGGAAATGCCATCGACGCTGTTCCCATAAAACTCAAATCATATTCCTCGCTTGAGCAGAGGCAGCTCCCCTCATTCAGCAGCGCTCTCGACGAGCTTTTCGCTTCAGGAATTAACTCTGCCGGCAGGGCCAACCCCGAAAAGGAAAGGATTCTCCGTCTAATATCCGAGCAGGAAGCGTCAATGGATGAGCTGCTGAAAAAAGCTGAACTTTCAGAGAAGAAGGCAGGAGCTATATACCAGCACTATGGAAAAGTCAGGGAGGCGCTGGATTTCCTCACAGCGGAAATTTCCCATTTCTCTGTAAGCGAGGCGTTTGATAAATTGAAAAAATTTAAAAGCGTGAAATCTTTTGACAAGAAGGAGCGGAAGATTACCTTCCACTTTGAATGACTACTCTGAAAATGGCTGAAAACAATGAACCTAACTCAGGCACGCTTGTCATAAAGCCCGACATTTTCCTTGCGCTCGTGTCAGGGATAGTGAAGCTGGGGATTTTCTTCGGGGTTTTGTGCGGGCTCTATTGGCTTTTCATTCTTGTTATGGGTGGAGAAAATCCCGTCCCATTCCTCATGAGTTTTTTTTCAATAGAGCAGTCCCTTGCGCTCTCATTTTTGGGCTATGCTTCGTTTATCATCTCGCTCGTTTACCTGTTCTACATAACAGTGTCACTGAACATCCTCAGGCTCGAGTTTTCAGACGACAAGATAAACTACTCTTCCGGCATTTTTTTCATCCACTGGCAGCAGATAGAGTATTCTGACGCCATAAAGACAAACTTCAGGCAGTACGGCCTCCTCAATCTTGGAATGGTCAGGATTGAGTTTGCAGGGGCAGTTCCCTTTGTTGAGATACCCTATGTCGCAGGGGCGAGGAAGAAGGCGGAGCTCATAATGAGAAAGGTTGCCGATTTCCAGGCCAGGAGCCTCGCAGAGAAGATTTACCTTGCAGGGAGGGGAAGCATTGAGAAGGAGATAATCGAGCAGATAACCAAGGCAGTGACTGCAGAGAAGTTCTCCAGGCAGGGCTTTGTAGTCCAGATAGCAAACATCTCAAGGAAGCGAAAGATAGGGAACGATATCTTTGAAGTCATCCTATCATACATGCTGAAGACCAACAGGGTTGGAAAGAAGGATGTGATGGATGTCCTGTTTGACCTCATGAACCAGCAAGTGCTCTCGAGGAAGGACGTCTCAGAGGTGCTTTTCAAGATAAGCGGGGAAAGAATTTAATTTTTCTCAGGAGCCAGCCCCAGATTTTTCCCTGTGCATTTCTCATATAATTTTATGAAAACATCGCTTGAAAGCGAGAGCCCGGCATTTACCACCAGCCTTGCCAGCTCTTCCCCTTCCTCTGGTTCTGAGGTAAAGTTCTCGCCGCTATTCTTGGGAAGCCCTGCCCTGAATCTTATAAGAGCCGAGAATGTCCTTGCGCAGAGGAAGCCGTCGTTCATTTCAAGCACGCAGCCCCTCTCCTTTCCTAACTTTCCTTTCCAGCAGAGTTTCAGGGCTCTCCCAGAGAGCTCTGCAACTATCATTTTTCGGTCGAGAGCAAGGCACATTTTTCCCTTTGCCTTTTTTTCAAATCCCCGTGAGAGCAGCTCTGCCTCCACGAGTTTGCTTACCAGCTCCTCATATCCAAGTGCTGAAATCTCGTTGGAGGAAATTTGGAATTCCCTCACTTTTTTAGTCTTCTCTGTCTTTCCAAGGTATTCAGAAACGCTCTGCCTGGGGCCCTTTTCAGTCCATTCCTCTTCCACAAAGTATGCATACCTGTGGTTTCCGTGCCCCTTCACTCTTATGAATCCCATCAAAATCACTGCAAACCAAAAATTTTGATTTTTAGGCACTAGGTGTCTTATGTGTCTTATATAAAGTTTTTCAAAAAAGTGAGAGTTAGATGCCCTTGAATCTTCTTTTCTCTTATTCAATCTTGTTTTTCTTTAATTTCACCCCACTCTCGTCGATATATTTCTAGAAATATTTTGCGCATTTCCAGCAAAGAAACCTTTAAATATAACTTCCATTTCCTGAATCTTCAGACGGCCATAGCGACCTGGTCCTACCCGATCCCATCCCGAACTCGGAAGTCAAGCAGGCCCACGTTCTGCCCTGTACTGCTCTCGCGAGCGGGAAATGCAGAAAGCCGTCACCCTTTTTTTCTATGGTTATTTGATTTTTTAGTTTGAACTCTTCAGGTCCTCTTCAGAATGTATGTGCCTTTCCTTCTGGGCGCTGATATATCCTGAAAGCAGCCCTTTCTCAGCCAATCTTGGAAATATGTCCTTTTCCAAACTCGCGCCCCTGCACTCAAGCAGCTCTGGCTCGCAGGCGAATATCGGGGAGAAAACAAGGTTTGTCTCTGTCTCTGCTGGCTTCTGGGAGAACTCTATTATGCGGCTGCCCTCCATTGTGACTGCACCCTTCTCGCTCGGCTCATTTGAGCTTGTGAGCATAAGGGTTGAGATTGAGCTGCCCTTTATGTGCGAATTCCATATCTCATCTATGTTTGCCCTGCTGAAAACAATGTCAGAGTAAACCACAAGGAATGTTTTTTCTATCTTCCCCCTTGCGAGCCGCAGGGAGTCAGCTGTTCCCGACGACTCCTTTTCTTCGATGTAATCAACCTTCACTCCGTATCCCGAGCCGTCCTTCAGGATGTTGAACATAGCAGTAAGGGCATGCTGCCTTGCAATTATGAAAATGTTCCTGAATCCAGAAGCCCTCAGCTTTTCAACAGCGAGCTCTATGACAGTTTTCTTCCCTATTCGGGCGGTTGGCCTGAAATCCTTCCCAATTTTAAGCGATTCCTCAGCTCCGCCCGAGAGTATCACAGCTGTTTTTCTCTCCCCAAGGGCGTTTTTCGCAAGGAACTCTATTGCCTGGCTCCTGTTCCTTATGTAGATGTTGTCCACTGATGAATCTATCTCCCTGAGAAGGTGCGAGTCAATTGTTATGGAGATTTTTTTCTTCATGAGCAGGCAGAAAACGCTTTTATTTAAAAATCCTACCAATATCCTACTTTATCCTTTGCCTAAGATAGGAGAGAAATTCGGGGCCCACATCCTTCCTGTCAAGGGCATACTCAACCACTGTCTTCAGGTAGGACATTCTGTCGCCGACAGTCATCCACTTGCCCTCTACCCTGTAGCCGTAGATTTTTTTCTTCCTTCCCAGAGTCCTCAGAGCGTCAGTGAGGTTTATCTCGCCGTTTGCTCCTGGCTTTGTCTTTTCAAGGATTCCAAAGATGTCAGGTGTGAGTATGTACCTTCCGAGTATGGCAAGGTTTGAGGGCGCCTTTTCAGCAGCCGGCTTTTCAACCATATCTTCTATGATGAGCTCGCTGCCTTCCTGCCTTGCCTTCACTATCCCATATTTCGGAATCTCGCTTTTCTCAACAGGCGAAACAGCAACAACCGGGAAGCCAGTTCTGCTGAAGATTTCCATCATTTTCTTCATGCAGGGCTCCTCTGACTTTACAAGGTCGTCGCCGAGAAAAACAGCAAATGGTTCGTTTCCTACGTGCTCCTTTGCCTTTAGTATAGCATGCCCAAGCCCGAGCGGCTTTCCCTGCCTTATGTAGTGTATGCTTGCCAGGTTGCTTATCCTGTTGAGCTCCCTGATTATATCGGCATTTCCCTTTTTCTGCAGTTCTGCCTCAAGTTCATAACTCCTGTCAAAATGGTCCTCAATTGCTCTCTTTCCCCTGCCCGTTATTATGAGAATGTCTGTTATGCCAGATGCCACTGCCTCTTCTATGATGTATTGTATTGCGGGCTTGTCGACAATCGGCATCATCTCCTTGGGCATCGCCTTTGTGGCAGGCAGGAACCTTGTGCCCAGCCCTGCTGCGGGAATCACCGCCTTTGTTATCTTCTGCTGCATATTTACTGCCTCTTTATAGAAATTCTGTTTATTGCCTTTATAAGGTTTTTCAGGTTTGGAATCGTTTTTTCTGCGCCTGCCCCAATCAGTTTTCTTCTGTGGTTAATGTTGCGATAGACGCCAATTGCATGCGCTTTGAGGGAGCGGGCAACTTTCATGTCGTTTATGGCGTCTCCGACGATGAAAACATCAGACGCCTCAAGTTTGAATCTTTTAATTTCTCTTTTGATAATCTCCTTTTTTTCCCCTCCCAGGCAGCTGTCAAAATATGAAAACACCCCAGCCTTCCTAAGGGCTTCTCTCAAGTATTTTGTGGGAACGCCTGATGCGCTGAAGATTATGAAATCCTTTTTTGCCTTCTTAAGTGCAGCTTCTGTGCCCGGGATAAGGTTAAATTTCTCTTTTCTTATCATATTCTGATATTTTAAGGAAAGCTTCTCGGCATCTTTTTCTGAAAGAGCATGCCCCAGGCAAATCTCAAACCGCTTCTTTCTTGAGAGCCCGTCGCCCCTCAGGAACGCCTGCCTTGATTTTGCTTTTGGAATTCCAAATTCCTTCTCCATTAAATCCTCAAAAATCCTCTTTTTCTTCATTGGAGAATCAACAAGAACCCCGTCAAAGTCAAACCCTATTGCCTTTCTCTTTTTCATTTTTTAGAAATTGTTCAATTCAATATAAAAACCTTACCAGCACAACCCCTCATAATTTCCTGGCCTTTCCCCCTCGCCAAAGAGGTTCTTCCCGTCTATTACCTGCTTTCCCCTGAAATTAACTTTTTTGAACTCAGCCCACTCTGTGAGTATAAGGATTACATCGCTCTTGTCTGCAACCTGCTGGGCGCTTCGCTTGTATCTTATTTTTGGGAATATCCTTTTTGCTGCGTCCATGCCTTTCGGGTCATATGCGCAGATTTGAACTCCCCTTAGCGTTAGCAGCCTTATAACCTCCAAGCTAGGGCTCTCCCTTATGTCATCTGTATTTGCCTTGAATGTGAGCCCGAGAATTCCCACCCTCATTTTCCTGCTGAGCATTCCCCTGCTGTCAAGCATCTCAATTAATTTTGACGGCTGTTTCATGTTTACTTCAAGCACAGATGAGAGAAGCTCAGGACTATAATCTTTCTCTTCTGCTTTTTGGATTATTGCCCTAAGGTCTTTTGGCAGGCAGCTTCCCCCAAATCCTATTCCTGCCTTAAGGAAGTTTTTTCCTATTCTGGAGTCAAGCCCCATTATATAAGCAATTTTGTTGGTGTCTATTGAAAGCTTTTTGCAGATGTTTCCAATATCGTTTATGAAGGAAATCTTTGTTGCGAGGAATGCATTGCTCGCATACTTTGCCATCTCTGCTTCCCGGAAGCTGCACTCAACTATGGGGCACTCTGCCCAGGAATAGAGATTCCTTGCTGCCCTGATTGACCTTGCATCAGTGCTTCCAAGCACAATCCTGTCAGGGCTCAGGAAGTCGGCTAGTGCAGTGCCCTCCCTCAGAAATTCCGGATTTACCACAACTCCAAAGTCCCTCCCAAATCTTTTTTCAGAAAACTTTTCTATTTCAGGTATTATGACATTTTCAGTTGTCTCAGGCACTACAGTGCTTTTGACTATTATTAGATGCCCTGTCTTTTTTTCCTTCAAGGCAAGCCCCAGCTCCCTTGAGGCGTTCCGTACTGCCTCAAGATAAATCATGCCGTTTCCCTGGGAAGGCGTTCCCACGCATATGAATGTTGCCCCGCTTCCAAGAACAGCGGATTTCAGTTTTGTTGTTGCAGAAAGATTTTTTGGAACTAACTTTTTGAGGAGCTCCTGCAGGTTTTCCTCATATATTGGGGGCTCTTTCCTGTTTATCTTCTCAACCTTTTTCCTATCGATGTCAGCGCACACTACAGAAAAGCCAAGGGATGCAAAGCTCGCTGCAGTTACAAGCCCCACATAGCCGGCGCCTATTATAGAAATCTTTTGCATTTACAGCTATCTTTCCCTTTTTTGTTTTAATATCTTGGCTTTATGCTACCTTATCATACCTCCTGATTTTCTTCTCAGATAACTTTTTATAATAATACCGCCTCCCTTTTTTTAATGCCAACTAAAAAAATGCTTTCTTTTGTGCTTCCGTGCAGGGATGAGGAAGAGACAATTGCGGAATGCATTAATACAATAAAAAAAACTGCCTCCAAATACTCTTATGAAATAATAGTCGTGGACAACAGCTCCTCTGACAGCTCTGCCTCAATTGCGCGAAAACTCAGCGCAAAAGTTGTGCGCGAGAAAAGGGTCGGCTATGGCTCTGCGCTGCTTGCAGGATTTTCCGCTGCAAAAGGCGAGATAATCGTGATGGCAGATGCAGACGGCACTTATGACTTCTCAGAGTTTCCAAAGCTTGTCTCAAAGCTCAGCAATTCAGACATAGTGCTCGGCTCAAGGATGAAGGGTGAGATAAAAAAGGGCGCAATGCCTTTTATAAGGCGTTATATTGGAAATCCAGTGCTTTCAGGAATCCTGAACCTCTTTTTCAATTCGCACATCTCAGACCCCCAGACAGGGTTCCGCGCATTCAGGAAAAAGACAATTGAAAAGCTCACTTTCAGGACAACTGGCATGGAGTTCGCTTCAGAGATGCTGATAAACGCAATAAAGAAGGGCATGCGCATTTCAGAGGTTCCGATAAAATACTACCCAAGAAAGGCAGAGTCAAAGCTCAGGCCAATTTCAGACGGCTGGCGCCATCTCCGCTTCATGCTGATGTACAGCCCCACCTATTTATTCATCATACCTGGGGCAATAATATTTTTAATAGGGCTCTTCCTGCTGGTTTCATACCTTGCAGGCGCATCTTCTTCTGGAGTGCTGGGCTCCCTGCTTTCAATACTCGGCTACCAGATAATAAACATAGGGCTCTATGCAAAGACATATGCGATAATAAGCGGCTTCACTCCTCAGGACCCAATTATAGATTTCACAGCAAGGCACTTTCCTTTGGAGAGAACCATACTGCTGGGCGGCACAATATTCTTGTCAGCATTAATTCTTGGGCTCTGGGCAGTCAGGATAAATGCAAAAAGCTTTCCCATCGCAGCCCTCACATTCCTCATACTTGGAATACAGACAGTGTTCTCAGGGTTCTTCCTGAGCATAATGCTTGTGGAGAAGAAGTGAGATGAAGCACAGCATACTCGTTACAGGCGGCGCAGGGTTCATGGGCTCCCACCTTGTGGACCAGCTGATAAGGGAGGGGCATGATGTTACGGTTGTTGACAATCTCTCAGGCGGCTCCCTCTCCAATGTAAACAGGAATGCGCATTTCATAAGGGGAGACCTTCAGGACGCGAAGGTATGCAGAAAGGCGGTTTCTGGAGTTGACATGGTTTATCATCTTGCAGCCCACGCAGCAGAGGGGCAGAGCATTTTCTGCCCTGTCTACAATGCAAAGTCAAACTACATTGGATTTCTCCAGCTTATTGAGGCTGCAATAAACTCTGGTGTAAAGATGTTTGTGCACACAAGCTCGATGAGCGTTTATGGCAGGCAGGAAAAGATGCCCGTTAAAGAAGAGCAGCCCTACAATCCAAAAGACCCCTATGCAGTGGGCAAAGCTGCAATTGAGCAGATTCTTCCAATCTACCATGATGTTTTCGGGCTAAACTATTCAATACTGATACCGCACAATGTCTATGGTGAGAGGCAGAATCTTCAGGACCCATACAGGAACGCAATCGCAATATTCATGAACAGGGTTGCTGCTGGAAAGCCGCCCATAATCTTCGGGGACGGCACACAGACCAGGGCATTCACCTATGTGAGGGACTGCACTCCCTACATTGCCAAGGCGGGCTTTGCCCGGGAGGCATTCGGAGAGAGGATAAACATCGGCTCAGAGGAGGTTGTAACCCTCAATGAGGTTGCAAGAATCGTGCTTGAGGAGATGGCAAGGACAGATTTGAAGCCGATATATGCGCCTCCAAGGCCTTCTGAGGTTAAGCATTCATACTGCTCATCTGAAAAGGCAAGAAGGATACTTGACTACAAGACCACAACCCCGCTTAAAGTTGGAATTCATAACATGGCAGAATGGGTAAAAAAGCAGGGTCCCCAAAAATTCAGGTATTGGAAGAATCTTGAGATAACCAAGAAGGCGCCTGAGGTCTGGACAAAGAGGATGCAGTAATCACTTCTAGAGCAGCTTTGAGTTTTCCTTTGTAATTATTTATAGTTACTACTAATTTACTTTTTAGAAGGATGTTTTTTCTCGTAATCATTGAAATATTCTTCTCTTAGCTTATCAATATCATTCATTATTGGTATCTCAAGGCCATTCTCTTCAAGAATATCGAGCCTTTCACCTACCCAAGTAATCCAAATTTTATTGCCTGAGATTTTAATTTGATTCTGAACTTCTTCCAGAATAGCAGGCCAGTCCAATGACTTTTGTTTTCTGGCTAGAGCAAGGCAATCAGTTATGTCTCCCGGCCTTTCTGTAAATGTTTTGAATAGGAATACGTCTTCATGTGAGCAGAGTAAGACAGTAAGATGCTTGAACTCTTTTATTTTCAGAGCTCTTTTTTTCATAGCATCAGATAATTGAAATCCTTTGCAAACTACTTTATGGAATAAGTCAATCCTGAAGTCTTCTCTTATAAATATCTGGCTCAGATCGAATTTTTTGTATTCAAATGTCGGCACTTTTGTTGTGAACTTGAGTTTCTTTAGCGTGTTTTGGAGTAATATGAATTCTTTCTGAGAATTTACTATGATATCAACATCTTTTGTTGCTTCTTTTATTCCATGATACAAAAGCATTGCTCCTCCCATAATATAGAATTCAACCTTTTCAAAGATATTATCATCTATCTCTTCAAATAATCTGTTTGCGTCATCAAAGTTTGATATCAAAAAATCATCTCCTGATTTTTTGGATTAAAATTTGTTCAAATTTTAATATCATATACTTCAGCCCTGTCTTTTATTTCTTGCAGTGTCGGATATCCCGGGATGTGCTTTCCTTCAAAACTCCTGTCAATGTTTTCAAGGATGACATGCTTTATCCCGGATAATTCATTCTTGTATTTAGCATAAAATAAAGCCACAAAGACAAGATTTTGGAATGCCATTTCTTTTTTGGCAGCATAAAGCGAATGCATAAAGATTTCTTTCATTGAGAGTTTCTTCTTTGGAAGATAATAATAATTTTTCAGTAAAAGAAGTTTTATCCCATAATCTTTGTAAGCTGAGAATGCAGTAAGTGTGGCGTTTATTGTTTCCTTGTTTGAAAAAACTATTTCATCATCGTTCTTGAAATAGATTGTTGAATTTCCCGGCACTCTCTGGTCATTTGTCTCTTCATATTTTTTTAGTTCTTTTAAGAATTCTATTGCTTTACTCCAAATCTTTTCGTTTAGTTTATAATGTTCATCAATCTTTCTTACAAGGCTTATTCCTCTTGCCTGTTTTATCTTCTTGAATACCTGCGTTCTTTTAATTCCAGATTCCTGCATTATTTCCTTAATAGTCTTAGCGTCAAAAAGGCACTTTAAGATATTAATTCCTGAATCAGATAATGGCTCAATAGCAGAAGGAAACTCCCCTAAAAGCTGAACAAGTAAGGTTGAAGGAGTGCTCTTAATAGGTTCATAAAAACCATCTGAAAGGTCCACGAAACCTTTTTCTATGAGTTTCTGTCCAGAGCGGTATATTTGGAATTTACTCTTGTTTAGAACTTTAGCTATCTCTTTCACTCTTCTGTTGCCTTCTGCAACCTGCTTCAAGATGCCCAATTCTGTCTTTGAAAACCTCATAACAATACACTATAATGCAACTAATATTTAAATATTTTGTATTTGAACGAACTATAGTATTTTCCGGAGATTGTATCGCTGTTGAAATTTGAGATGAATATCAAAAGCAGTATGTATATCTGTTCCCTAACGCTCATAAAATCAGAACAACAGAATATAAAATCTTCGCATATCTGTCCACTGCTGTTTCCGGAAGTCCTGTGAAATTTTCCGTAATCACTTTTTCTTCATTATCCTTATATCCTTCCTGACTTCTACCAGGTTGAAAAACTTGATGTAGGTAACTATTGGTATTAACAAGAGCATCACGAGAAGCGATACTATGAAAAAGGAAAACTTGTCTATATTCAAAGTGAAAAGCCGGAATAGATGCATTATCATCAGCGCAAAAAGCGTCATCAAAGCAATTATGTATGTTACTATCCCAAACGATTTTACCCTTTTTGCAGCTTCTGCTTGCATGTTCATTCCTCCTCTCTGAAGAAATCCACTGTTCTTTTTATTCCCTCATCAATGTCCACTTTTGGCTTCCATCCAAGAAGCCGGTTTGCGAGCGAGCAGTCCAGCGAGATTCTCCTAACCTCGCCCTTTATTCCAGGCGCATGCTTGGGCTTGATTCCTGACTTTATGTTTTTTTCAAGCTTTTCAAAAATTTCGTTTGCAGATGTTTCTTTTCCTGTTGCTATGTTTATTGAAACTCCTGAAGCGCTGCCCTCTGCTGCCAGAAGGTTCGCCCTTGCCACATCAGACACATACACAAAGTCCCTTGTCTGCGCCCCATCCCCATTTATTGTTGGAATCTCCTTTTTCAGGAGCTTTTTTGCAAATATTGCAACAACTCCTGCCTCTCCAAAGGGATTCTGCCTGGGGCCGTAAACATTGGAATACCTTAATGAGATATAGTTCAAGCCGTGCACCCTGTAATAATATGAGAGATACTGCTCAACGCAGAATTTTGCCACGCCGTAAGGGCAGAGCGGGAGAATCTCTGTTTTTTCATCGCAGGGAATCCTCTTTGGGTCTCCGTATAAGGCGCCTCCTGTGCTTGAAAAAACCAGTTTTTTAACGCCGTGCTTAACGCATGCTTCCATTATGCTTATCGAGCCGAGGATGTTCATGTTGGCGTCATACATCGGCTCCCTCAGGGATTTTGAGACGCTTATCTGGCTAGCGAGGTGGAAGACATAATCCGGCTTTTCAGCAGAGAAGATTGTGCCAATAGCATCGCTTAAGATATCTGCCTGGTAGAACTTAGCCCTGTTGTCAATGTTTTTTATGCTGCCTGATGAAATATTGTCAACTATAACAACTTCATAGCCTTTTTCCAGAAGCAAGTCAACAACATGGCTTCCTATGAAGCCCGCTCCCCCAGTGACAAGTGCTTTTGGCATATCTGTGAATTATTATGGATTCTATTTAAAGTTTTCTTTGGAAATCTCTTTTTCACTTGTTTATTTAACCATCTCTTTTAATTTTAGGTATGTTTTCTTTGTAAATTCTATGACTTTTTCCGCGTATTCCTTATCAAGCCGGGTGCCGTAATAAAGCATTCCATTTCTGAAAAATCTCATCTGATCTGCAAACTGGGTTTCCTGCTCACTAAATCCCATGTTTCGCATATACGCTACTTCTGCTTCGTGAGCTCCGAACCCCGAAGCATTATAGCCGTCAAGAAGCATTTTCGCCCTAATCAATCCCATTAAAGTATCATAGCACTCTTTTACGAACATATTCACATTTTTTTCTGTCACTTTCATTTTCTCAAGCAGCTCAAGCATCAGGTTATAACTCATTTTAGATTCAGAGATGAGAAAACCTGCTCTTGACTTGTCGGGGGTTTGTTTCTTAACAATATTTTCTTTGATAAATTCTTCAAAGTTCCTTATTGGTTTCATAGCTCAAACCCGCCCACAAGGATAAAGCCGTTGCACAGATTTTCTTTTAAGTGCCTATCTATTTTATCAAATGAGGGATAGCAATTGATATTTATAGCTCTTTCAAGGATTATTTCATATGCGGATAAATCAAGGATTTTGTCTTTCCTTCCTATGACTGCAATGTCAATGTCAGAATTGATTATATCTTCTCCTCTTGAATAACTCCCGAACAGGACAATTGTTCCCCCTGCGAATTCTTTCTCAAGAAAATCAGCCAATCCTGACTCATATGTCTGCCTGAGATTATCTGCTCTTTTTAACTGCATAACTCTATAATTTTCTCTGTTCAGTTCAACAGCCCATCTTTTTGATACCTTATCCTGTGTTATCCTGATTAAATTCTCTTTCTCCAGTCTGGGAAGGGCTTTCCTGACTGCTGGAGGAGAAACCTCGAGAAACCTTGCAATCCCATTGTGGTTTAGAGATGTTCCTGCCTTTACAAAAAGCAGCCTTAAAATCTCCTGCTGAAGATTTGTTAACCTAAGTTTATACATATTTACCATAGTTAAGAGATATTAACTTTAGTTAATATATAAATGTTTTGTTGAATTTAATGTTTAATACTCAATTTGCATTTATATATCTTTTCCGCATCTGTCCTGTGCGAATTTTTGGTTATTTAACCATCTCTTTTAATTTCGGGTATGTTTTCTTTGTGAATTCCACAACTTGCTCAGCGTATTCTACGCTTAAAACTTTTCCGTAATATGTTATGGAATTTCTGAAGTATCTTAAATCATTTATGAATATGATAACATTATCTGAAAGGCCGCATTTTTTTAGATAAGAAATTTCTGCTTCATGCGCAAATTGCCCTGCAGAAGAATAGCCGGTTAAAAGCAGCTTTGCACGCACCAATTCCATTATGGTGTCATAGCAGTCTTTTACTATTGAGTTGGCATTATCCTCATCTATTCCCATTGCTTCTAATCTCTTGTTCAGCCCCCTGAATGCTTTTTCAGTTTCATTGATTAGAAATTCTGCTCTTGGCTTGTTGATTGAGCATTTCCGGATTATTCCATTCTTTACATATTCCTCAAATTCTTTGGGCATGCTCATAATTCAATTCCTCCGCTTAAGGTTATTCCTTTGAGGATGCTCTCTTTTAGCTGCTTGTGGATTTCCTGCCACGATTTATAAAAATTAACAGATACATTTCTCTCCAGCAGTTTATTATATTCTTTTAAATCCAGTTCCTTTCCTTTTGTGCCTATGACTGCAATGTCAATATCAGAATTGCGCTCGTCATTTTCTCCCAAAAAAACATCTTCTCCCAGGGAATAGCTCCCAAAAAGAACTGCGGTGCAGCCAGGGAATTCATTGAAAAGAAAATCTGTTAATCCTGATTCATAAACCATTTTTAGATTTTCCGTTCGCTTCATCTGAATCGCCTTATAATTGTCCCGGTTTAATTCTATGGACAGCAGGTTCATTCTATCTGATTTTTTCACTTTTACCATTTCTGCTTTCTGCAATTCCTTTAAAGCATTGGATACTGCTGTCGGGGACACTCTCAATTGCTTTGCAATTTCCCTTAAATTCAATGTTTGCCCTGTTTTTACGCATAAAAACCTGAATATCTGCGCCTGCAATCTTGTCCATTTTACTTGGTACATGTCCATTTTACTTTGTACATGTCCAGTTTAGTTTATATACTTTTCGTTTACAATTTACGAAAATATCTGTTAGTTAAATTAAATTCAATAATTCGTTGTTTATATTTCTTTTCCGCACCTGTCTTTTTGTCCTGTGCGAATTTCCGCTTCTTTTGGAATGCGTTCATAGAAAGGTTTTAAAACATATGAATAAGATGGTCTTCTATGCCAAAGGCAAGCATAGGAATCATTGTCAGGAATGAAAGGGACTCAATAGGACACCTTCTTGACTCACTGCTTTCCCAGGA
>Ga0210049_1000135_pt1 | contig 51731 bp, 45 predicted proteins | sample CryGeyCG2014_300_2_FD_183964 | JGI IMG/M metagenome (GOLD analysis project Ga0210049, IMG submission 183964) | Groundwater microbial communities from aquifer - Crystal Geyser CG06_land_8/20/14_3.00 (SPAdes) (version 2) | ecosystem: Environmental > Aquatic > Deep subsurface > Groundwater | place... | reverse complement strand
GGGCCGGCTCGTATCTATTACCACATTATTTTTACTGGTGACTCACCCTATAAAGACGAGATACTGAAGGAACTTCACAGGGAATCCCTAAAGTTTATTGAATCTCTTATTGAGGATGGCATCCGACGGGGGGACATACGGCCGAACCTTGACCCAAAAACAACTGCGTTTGTGCTGGAATGCGTGCTGGATAGGTTTTTGCAGGCTCACCATTTGCAGTTTCTTGACCATTCGCTGAGGTTGCACGGCGCTTCTGCGGAGGAATCCAATAAGTGGATTCAGAAGATTGTTGAGCTTTTTAAAAGAGGATTAGAAAACGATAGCCATTGTTGTAAAATAGACCGGAGTCGAAAGGTGTTTCAGAAATCACGGAGGTGAATCCCAAAATGTCCGCACAAATACCAGCGAGAGATACTAAGTCAAAAGGTGAAACCATCAAAGGGTGGATTCAATTATCCCGACCACCATTCCATCTGGTGGGTGTCCTGCCGTTCATTCTAGGCACAGTTTTAGCCTGGCATACATACGGGACAATAAACTGGCCTGTCTTTATCTGGAGCACCATAGCCGTTGTGTTAATCATGCTTTCCACCTATTATGGCGGGGAATATCACGACCTCAAAGTGGATAAGCTCTCTGCCGAAATGGAGAGGAACGCCTTCTCCGGTGGCACTCAGGTTATAGTAAAGAACCTGCTGCCGCACAAACAGGCTAAAACCGCCAGCTACATCGCGATAGTCCTGGCCGGAGTGATTGGGCTTATTCTTCAGTTCTATTACAAAACTGGGCCATGGACTATTCCTCTAGGAGTCATTGGCATGATTGCCGGCTTCTTCTATTCCACCCCGCCGCTGCGTTGGGTGAAAAGAGGCATTGGGGAATTGCTGATAGGATTCTGCTACGGATGGCTTCCCGTGGCTGCTGCCTTCTATTTGCAAGCCGGCACGATAGACAATATCGTGCACTGGATTTCCATACCCATTGGCTGCACTATCTTCAATGTCATCCTCATAAACGAATTCCCGGACTACCCCGCTGATCTGATCGAGGGAAAGAGAAATTTAGTCATAAGACTGGGGAAAAACACCAGTGCTTTTCTTTACATAGGGATGACAGTTATTGCCTGGATTGCATTCGGTTTGGCAGTGAGCCAGGGATTGCCTGCGGTGACATTCCTCTTCTACCTTCCGGTTTTCTTGATCGGTTTGATACTGGCCGTTTTGATGTTCAAAAAGAACTATCTCTATAGAAAGCGGCTGGAGTTGATTTGCGGACTCACTATAGTTGTCAATCTGGGTAGTTCACTAGCTTACACTTTGGCTATCTGGCTGGGGAGTGTTTAACCAAGATGCAAAAATCCTCATTTTTCACTTGGCCGCTGAAATCAATATTCTGGCCTCCGACTTTAATCGCGAAGCAATTGACAAGCGTGCTCTATTTCAAGAATCTGGTGGGGTGGAATAAGTTTCCCAACTGGCTCCTCAGGCACAGTTTTAAATCCCTACCTATAGCTGCGGGATCCATCGGTATGGGCTGCATTGGCTTCCCAGCACATCCGGCATGGGAGGTGACGGCTGCCTGTAATCTGCGCTGCATACATTGCCACGTTGCGAGCAGCAAACCGGCAAAAGACGAACTGACAACCGATGAGGCTAAGAGATTCATTGACGACCTCGCAGGGGTGGATGAATTCCGAATGCTGGTATATACTGGCGGCGAGCCTCTGGTGCGCCCCGACCTGCTCGAACTATTGCACCATTCTAGAAAGGCTGGCTTGACCAATGTAATCGCCACCAATGGCACACTGATAACTGAAGAAGTCGCCTTCAAGCTCAAAGAGGCTGGAGTTGCTGGGGCGGCAGTCAGCCTCGATTCCTCACAGAGCGCGATTCACAATTACATCCGCAGAAACGATAATGCGTTTGACCTGGCTATGCGAGGCATACAAGCACTGAAGAAAGCTGGCATCCTTTTGCAGATAAATGTTACCGCCATGGAGTATAATTTCTCCAGTCTGGACGAGTTGATCGAGCTGGCCGATGGAGAGGGAGCGGGGATTATGCTGATGTATCAGTTGGTGCCAGTGGGCCGAGGAAGCGCCATTGAAGAAGCCACACTCAATCTCAATGAAAACGAGAGATTACTGAAATCTCTGGCCCGCAAGCAGAAAGATGTTAGCACCATTATCGAACCAGTAGCCGGCCCTCAATACTGGCCTTACTTGATGGAGCAGCGCGGCAAATCCGATGGCGCTTGGCTCAGGCTAGCCAAGCAGGTATTCCACGGTTGTGCTGCGGGCCGGGGGTTTGTCTACATCAAAGCCAACGGCGATGTATGGCCATGCCCCTTCGTAGAGATAAACGCGGGTAACGTGAGAGAGACATCTTTCCAGAAGATCTGGCGAGAAAGTGAGGTATTTGTCAATTTGAGAAAGCGGGATAATACACTAAAGGGGAAGTGTGGGGAGTGCAAGTATCGAACGATATGCGGTGGGTGCCGGGGGCGCGCCTTAGCCTATCATGGGGACTACCTGGCAGAAGACCCATCGTGTTTTCTACACACCAATCACTTATAGATGTTGACTGAGAACTATTTCATAAGTCAACCCATCCAGAAAATGTTCACCGAGATTCCGCAAACCTACAGGCACCTGAACCATCTTTTAACGGATAATAGGCATCTCAGGGATCGGGATTGTCCTTTACGAATCATTTGACCTTTTGGAAAAGAGTGCCTGCCAATGGCAAAGATTATAGAGAAAAAATACCCAACAGTAAATCAGGTGACCGATACCCAGCGAATAGGCATGGTGAAAGAGATATTCTCCACAATCACCGGAAAATATGACTTCCTGAATCATTTTCTAAGTCTGCGTCGAGATATAGCCTGGCGACGATTTGCCGTAAAGAAAATGCGATTTTTTAAGACGTACCGTTTTTTGGATGTGGCAACAGGCACGTGTGATCTGGCCATTGAGGCAGCGCTGCGCTATCGGGACATTCAGGTGGTGGGATTGGATTTCGTCCAGGAAATGATGGACTCAGGAAAAAAAAAGATTGCAAGAAAAAAACTTTTGCCAAGGATAAAAACGCTGACAGGAGATGCACTGCATATTCCTTCTCCATCTAACAGCTTTGATGCGGCTGGCATAGCTTTCGGTATACGAAATATCCCGGATAAAACCCGTACCCTGAAGGAGATGATGCGAGTGGTGGTTCCCGGCGGACAGGTTCTGGTTTTGGAAATGACCTCTCCAAAGACCCGATTTTTTAATGGGGTCTATCGCATCTATCTGAGGAAAATCCTTCCTGTCTTAGCCCGTGCCTTTTCCTCCAACCCCAATGCCTATTATTACCTGGGGGATTCCATTATGAATTTTCCCACAGCCCATGACTTTGCACGCCTGATGGAGCACGCAGGACTCGTGGATGTGGAAATGCATTCTCTCACCCTGGGGCTTACCTATCTCCATATCGGATATAAACCGAGGACGGAATGACATCGGATCGAGAAAAGGCGAAAGCTCATTTTGGTCATTTCAGGGCTTCTATCCTGCTTTGCCTTTGCATCTCTTGCTACATCTCCAATTTTTATCAGGCTGTTGGGTATTATCAAAAGAACTCAGGATTGGGTGCATCTGGACCAATATGGAAACTATGTGCGAATGCTGTATTTACTTTAACGGATTGATCATTGTCATCTCTTTGTTGCTGTGATTGCTGACAAGTAACAGTTCACAGGAGCAAGGGGTTCGTAGTCGTATGTTCTTTTTGTCTTGATAGAGGAGGAATATCCTGATATGAATATGTGGGTTCAAGTTGGTTGCTTCGCAACAAACTTGAGAAGTCAGCCCCGTATCAAATGCGGGATTTGGTGGGGTCTGACCCGACATTTGGGTTATCCGCCTCTGGCGGACTACGGGTCTGACCTCAAAACCTTAACCAACAGAGGAGTAATGACAAAAGTTATTAAAGTTGACCCAATAGTTCCTGATCCGTTAATTATTTCGGAAGCTGCTTTCCTAATCAATAAAGAAGGTGTGGTAGTCTTTCCTACGGAAACCCTCTATGGTCTGGGGGTAAATGCACTTAATGAAAATGCCATCAGAAAGGTCTTTAATATCAAAGGTAGGAGCTATGAAAACCCCATACCAATATTGATTAATAAAAAAGAGGGTTTATCTGAATTTGTATCTAATGTGCCTGAAAAGGCAGAGAACCTGATTAAGAAATTTTGGCCAGGGGGGTTAACAATTATCTTCGAGGCATCCCCAAAATTACCCTCTCTGCTTACAGGGAATAGAGGAAAGATAGGCATTAGAATATCAAACAATCCAATAGCACAGGAGTTAGTTAAACAAGCAGATATTCCTATAACTGCTACCAGTGCAAATATTTCCGGTCAAAAGGGCTGTACCACTGCCCTTGAAGTCTACAAAAGCCTGGGGAATAGGGTTGATTTGATACTTGATGGCGGAAAAACCAAAAACCCCCTGGGATCAACTGTCATAGATGCCACCTGCACACCTATCAAAATCATTAGAGAGGGTGTGGTAAGTTTAGGGGATTTAAAAGAATATCTGTGAGAGTCAGCCGTTTAGCCTTCCTCAACTTCCTTCCTTTAGCACCTTTTGCCCTCTGATATATAAAATCTAAATTGCATTACTATGTTCCTATTATTTTTATAGATATAAATTTTAAGTTGGGTGGTATAGAAAGGAAAATTCATACAGAAGATATAGCAATGGAATGCTTTAAGTTGAATAGGAGAACATGATGGCGTTTAAAATTAAAGAAAATATTGTATGGGTCGGCAAGGTTGACTGGGAATTAAGAAAATTTCACGGGGAGGAATACTCGACACATCGGGGCTCAAGCTATAATTCCTATCTGGTTAAAGATGAAAAGGTAGTCTTGATTGATACTGTGTGGGGAAAGTTTTCGAGTGAATTTGTGGTAAACCTGAAAAAAGAAATCCCCCTGGAAAAAATTGATTTTGTCATCGCCAATCATGCGGAATCAGACCACAGCGGCGCATTGCCTGAACTGATGCGCCATATTCCCGATGTGCCAATATACTGCACATCCAACGGGGTAAATTCTCTGAAAGGTCATTACCATCAGGACTGGAATTTTCAGGTTGTGAAGACGGGCGATAAACTCAGTCTCGGATCAAAAGAGCTGATATTTGTTGAGGCTCAGATGCTGCACTGGCCGGATAGTATGATGTGTTACCTGACCAACGATAATATCCTCTTCAGTAATGACGCCTTCGGTCAGCATATAGCGTCGGAACTTATGTATAACGATTTGGTGGATCAAGCAGAGTTGTTTCAGGAAGCCATTAAGTACTATGCCAACATCCTGACACCGTTCAGCGCTCTGGTTGATAGGAAAATTAAGGAAGTTGTCGCATTGAATGTGCCGGTTAACATGATCTGTCCTAGTCATGGCGTAATATGGAGAAAAGACCCGCTGCAGATCGTTAACCAATATCTTCAATGGGCAAACGCCTATGCTGAAAATCAGATTACGGTTGCCTACGATAGCATGTGGGACGGAACGCGACAAATGGCAGAAGCTATAGCAAAAGGAATTATGGAAGCTGATCAAACCGTTGCCGTAAAGTTGTTTAATATAGCCAGATCAGATAAAAACGATGTGATTACGGAAATCTTTAAGTCCAAAGCGATTCTGATCGGATCACCCACCGTGAATAAGGGCGTTCTTTCCGCTGTTGCCGCTATTTTGGAAGAAATTAAGGGCTTAAGATTTCAGAATAAAAAAGCTGCGGCATTCGGCTGTTATGGTTGGAGCGGCGAGGCTGTAAAGGTTATATCGGATAAACTCAAAGAAGGTGGATTCCAACTATTGAATGATGGAATACGAGAGAAATGGAATCCAAACATTGAATCAGTAGACAATTGTATTCGTTTTGGAAGAGACGTCGCTTTGAACCTGAAATAATACGTAATGGTGGGTAGAAGAATGGCCTAACAATTCGTTACCAGCGGATGCGCCGAAATTGGCGCACCGCTGAACTCGGTCGTTGGCCGTGAAAAAATTGACAAAACCATATAAATAATGATGCTGTAGTACGGAATAAATCGATGGAGGTACGGGTATACATATAGTGTTAAATCTTGCCAATGCTTAAAAAAAGAGTCCTTGATGAGCTTTATGCCAGATACAACCGACGAGAGTTCGTCCATCCGGACCCCCTGGAGTTCTTATACTATTACGAAGATATTAGAGACCGTGAGATAGTTGGTCTCGTTGCCTCCTCCCTTGCCTATGGAAGGGTTCAACAGATACTGAAAAGTGTCTCCTTAGTGCTGGAGCGGATGCAGCCATCTCCATATATCTTTCTGAACCAGGCCTCAAGGGAGGCGCTTCTTCCTGACTTTTCAGGATTCAAACATCGGTTTACCACGGGAGAGGATCTTGTATCGATGCTTTTGGGGATCAAAGGCGTTATCGAACGGTATGGTTCTCTTCATGCGTGTTTTACTGCCGGCATGAATGATCGTGACAGTACAATCCTGCAAGCTATTTCAGCCTTTGCTAAGGAATTGACCGCTGAGCACAACGGCAGGTCTAACAGCCTCTTACCCTCTCCAACGAAGGGCAGTGCATGCAAACGGCTGAACCTTTTCCTGCGCTGGATGGTGAGGGAGGATGAAGTAGACCCGGGGGGATGGGATGTGGTGCCTGCTTCAAAACTCATTATTCCCCTTGATACCCACATGCACAGGATCTGCCTTGCACTGAAGTTAACAAGGCGGAAACAGGCGGACATACGCACTGCCTCTGAGATAACCGCTGCCTTCAGGACAATCTCTCCTGATGACCCGGTCAGGTACGACTTCGCCCTCACCCGTTTAGGGATACGAAAAGAAGGGGATATGGACGATTTTCTGAAACAGTGCGGTGCGCCGAGCAGTAGATAGGGTCAAATCTTTAGGGGCTGTTGCCCTCATGGAACGGTGAAACGGTGTCTCAATACATGCCGATTGCAGGCTGGATCGAACTCTCTTTGGATATCATCCCGCGTGGTGCGGCCCAAGCGACTCCAGGTAGTTATTTCATTGGGGTTGATAATCGTGTCAAAACCGTTCCCCATCCCAATCCCAATAAGATCGGAAATCAGATAACGGTCATGATGGTCGTCCCAAATAAATATCTCGACCTTTAAGCCAGCATTAATAAGTTCGTTCCCCCACACATTTCGATAGCGTGTCTCCCATTCCGTGGGATTTATGAGTTTACGGTTTTGACCTGAACCGACATACACGACGCGATGGACTTCGATGAGGGGTGTAGGACAGCGACCTTGAGCTAAAAGCAATATTGGAAGAACATCAAAATATCTCTGCTGAGTCGGATCAAGGTGAGGATCGATAAACATAAATGAGTTGGCACAATGCATGATCAGCCGAAGTTGGGCTTCGTATTCACTATGGCATCTTGTCATACGCACCGATGTGCTTCGAGATGTCCAACATTGAGAACTACTAAGGCGCTCAAGTCGGCCTAATATTGGGTCTCCGCCGACTTCGTCGACCACTTGGGATGTAGAGATGACGCCGGTCATGGGATCAATTTGGTGAGAGGCCAAAGCTTCACGACACCAGTCCACGTCACTTACCGGGGAAACAAAAAGTGCGGCAGCCGCTTTGCGAAGACGGTTCTGCTTGACCATTTTTTTCAGCAGTTCCGTTCCACGCCGATGCCAGGGGCGGCCATGATTTCTGAAGACAGCCAGCCATTCGCCGTGACGCAGGTTGCGAAGCAAAGCCTCTTCAAGGAATACGTCCTTCAGATATTCCAGACGGGCGGTTCCAACTTCTTCGTGAGGGTAAAAGCGTGTATCAAAGACATCCGGTGTTACCGCATATTCACAAAGAAGGACCATCGGCAAGAAGTTCATAAGTGTGGATTTCAGGGGTTGCCTCCGGGAGGGGGCGGTCTTGATCATCCAGGCCGATGCCCAGGTTCAGAAGCATCGTTACCCGCTTCACTGGCGCGAAAAGTTCCGCGAGCCGGTCCTTAAACGAACTCGTGTCCAGGTCCATGGCCCACTCGACCCGACGATTAGCCTCACGTCTGTGGACATACTGGCGGAATCCACCCAAGTCTACCGACTCGCCGCCCACGTTGGTGCGATGAACATCCAGGTCACCCGTCTCTTGTGCATGGCGGGCGAGAACTAGGCTGTGCAGCACACTTGATTTCCCGGAACTGTTGGTGCCGTAGATCAGGGTCAAGGGACGGATGGGAATCCTCTGCGCTTCGGCAAATGCCTTGAAGTTTCCAATTCGTAGAGCGGTCAGCATGTCATCCCCCTATCCCAATTCCCTTAAGGGCAATGGAGCGAGGTCCCAGAACAGTTGCGCGGCCTGGCATCGCCCCTTTGCGGGATAACGACTCGAACGCGGGAGTGCGATTTTCGCAATTCTCCCTGACCAATCCCGCATCTTTTCTGCCTCGTCCTTGTATTTCTCTTTCAGTATCCCATCCTCGATTTCGGCTGAAGTCCTTAATATGTAGGCAAACAAATCCGCGACCTGGGCCAAAAGGATGTGCTTGGAATCCGCAAAAAACGGAACATCCACAACCTGGTCCAGAGCGGTCTGCTTCTTACCCCTACCGTAAAATGAGTCTATCCATTCAGGGGACTTATGGATTAACAGATTGAGGTTAGTTTCTTTCGAGACTTCCCGGTCAAAGATCAACACGCTGTGACCCTTGGTCTTTTCTTCACGTTGGTGCTGCTTCTGGACCTGAAGCGTGCAGTGCATGGCGGCGGCACACCACATGGACTTGAACTGCATGAGTCGCTCATCGTCTTTCAATTTCTTCTTGTACTCACCCTTGTCTATCCCACTGAATACGCACTTATGTTTCCTGTTTTCGACCCAAACAAGAATTGCCTCAACTATTCGCGCCCGCTTGGCTCCGTCTGTCCCCCGCCAAGCTCCATTGCCTCGGTAGAATTCACGAGAATGGAACTCATCCACTTGTCTGCCGGCGCTTTTCGAGAGATAGGCGAGAAATTCCGCCCAGGCATCCTTCGTGACATGCATTCGAGTTGCATCAACGATAATCCCCGCTACCACGAGATAGGGTTCCTCACCCATTCCGCTTTCATCGAAATAGCAGAACTTCATGGCTCAACCCTCAGATTCAATGCCTTCGCCTGCTGTTCCATCTCTTCTAGTAATTCCTTCATGTGCGCCTCGCGCCACTTGGCCGTGAGGTCGCCGGTAAAGGCGCGGTAGAGGAGAACAGAGAAAAGGTTTTCCAAACTTTTCCTGCTTTGGTCTGTTTGATCTACCCATTCCTGGAGTCGTACCAAGGCCTTTGCAAATCTCCGTTGGAGTCCAATCGGTGGACAACCAATCGTGTAACGTGCAAGAAAGTCTGCCGGAACCCGCTGCTGACCAACAGTCCCTGTAAAACTTGCTTCCGCTTGTTTCTTAAACCACAGTAGCCTAACAAGAGCATATAGCCATTCCGGTGTGGCGAGAGGGCCTGATCGCAAAATATGGAATTCCGTGGAACCGAAACCGTGACCATTGACCAAGTTCCTCGCAATTGCCGCCTTTCCATTTTGCATGCAGGGAGTTATCTTTGCGAACAGCACATCGCTGTCTTGGAATGGCGTAAACCCTCTCATGACATCAGAATAAGAACGCACTTGCCTGCCAATGGTACGACCCCATACCTCGTCAACATCCGCCATAGGCAAAAAGGAGAACTGCGTGTTGGCTGAGACACCTGCAGACGAGAACCTTGGGTTAATCGTTGTCACTTGAGGGTCTCCGAGCTGTTTGACCGGCCACCCTTTGGGATTAGTGGCCGGGTCGCCGAACATTTTGTAAAAGAGCGCGGGGAGGATGCGGGCGGCCTTGGCGTCGGCCTCGGCGCGCTTCTTGCGCAGCGCATCCGCCTGATCGAGTATCTCGACGATGCGCTGTTGCTCTGAGAGAGGGGGGAGAGGCACTGCTTGGGCCAGATAAAGAGGAATGGGGAGGTTACGAAGTCCTGATGTGGTATTCTGAAGCCGGAGTAGCTCGGCTTTGGCCTTTGAAGAATTGAGATAAAGGTGCAAATACCTGGGGCTAATCACATCGCGCCTTGGTCTAAGCCGAAGCGTGAAATTTGAAAACAGATAGCGCTGGCCATCTTCGGGCTGTTGGAACAAAGCGTTCTTCCCGATTAGGTGCCTGCTTCCCGACGAGGTGGTTACTATAATGTCACCGTCAAGGAGTTTATAGCGTTTCGCGGATTTCTCAGGCACAGATCTAAACGCTACGTCATTTAAAACCAAGGCGGCGTTGTGAATATTCGTTGACCGGAGAACAGGAAGATCGCTGCCATCTTCCCTCGGTGGCGATCCCCATATGCCGTTTTGGGAATCCTCCAACAATATCGATAGTGGAATTTCCGGCCACCTCATTCGACTGCCTCCACTTCCTGAAGCAGCTTTTCCAGACCATTCGCGATGTCGCGTTCGATGGCGAGCGTCTCCCGGATTAACTGCGTTGGGTCGTCGTCCGGTGCCTTTTCGGCAATCTGCGGCTTGTAGCGACCGGCAGCCAGGTTATAGTCGTTCTCCGCGATGGATTTAATTGTCGTCCACCAGGAACGTATTTCATCGGTTCCAGTGGGCAGAAGGGTTCCACCCTCTGCGCCGGGGAGGTCCTTGAAGCCCGATTTCTTGTACCCAGCCCACTGGAAAAGCAGGTCCGGGATGTCATTGCGTTCCGGGGTTTCCGGCCGGCCACCGCCAGAAATCTTGTCCGGATCGAACCCGTCCGCCCTTATCTCATAAAACCATACCTTACCTTCATGTTTCTTTTTCGTGTCTTTCGTGGTTTCAATCGGTCTTTTGAAAATCAGAACTCCGGTCTTGACGCCCGCATAGGGCTTGAACACCCCGGCAGGAAGAGAAACCACGGCCAGCAAATCAAAATCCTCTACCAGCTTGCGCCGGAGCTCCACATGCGCCGAGGTCGAACCGAAAAGCAGCCCCTCGGGCACCACCACGGCGCATTGGCCGCCCGGAGCCAGGGCCTCCATCATAATGCCCAGGAAAAGCAGCTCGCTCTTCTTGGAATTGGTGGGGAGATATTTACGGATAGATTCCTTGGGGAGTACGCCGGCAAAAGGTGGATTGGAGAGTATTACCTTGTATCGACGTTTGAGGTCATCCTCAGTCAGTCCGCCCATATCGGATAGCGTATTGGCGCGCTTGACGTTCGCCTGGCGGATGCCGTGCAGCACCAGGTTCATCATGGCGATGCGCATCATCTGGCGAGAGACATCGATGCCGTAGATGGACCGCTCCAAAAGCTCCCAATTGGGAACCTTTTCGCCCGGGCCCTTACGGTAGGTCTGCAACGTTTCTTGGCCTCCTTGATGGACTGGTCGCGCTTTTCCAGCCACTCCTCGCCGTAGATGGGTACCTCCTGAGGCTCGGTCGAGTATCTGGCCAGGATGTACTCGACGGCGTCGATGAGGAAGCCGCCAGTGCCGCAAGCCGGGTCGTAGATCGTGTCGCCGAGGTTGGGGTCCACCATCTCGACCATCATGGTTCGGATCTGGCGGGGTGTGCGGAATTGACCGTTCAGGGCGGACTGCCCCAGATGGGTCAGCATGTACTCGAAGATGTCGCCCTTGACGTCGGTGCCGAGCTTGGCGAAGTCGATGCCGTCTATCTCGTCCACCACCTGCTTGAGCACGTTGGGGTCAACGACCTCGAGCACGGCGTCGCGAAAGTACTCGGCGATCTGCGGCTCCTCCTTCACCAGCGAAGCCATATAGGGGAAAACATGGTCGCGCACGAAGTCGCGCAGGTCCGTACCGCTCTTGAAACGCCACTTGGACCAGCGGAAACGCTCTGCCTGTTTGGGGTAGAGCAATTTGCCGTTGCCGTTGGCTTGCTTGCCCATGAGCCGCTCTTTAAGTTCGCGGCTGGATTCCTCCTCGTCGAGCAGCTTGAGGTAGATCAGATATGAAATCTGTTCGATATAGGTAACCGGGTTCGTAACACCGCCAGCCCAAAGGATGTCGGTAATTCGATTCAGTTTTCTGCGCAAGTCCTGATTCATAGTTGTTCCTTATGCGACCTTCTTCATAAAAACTGATTCGTTCAAATCCTGAATGATTTCCTTAAGGCCCCTCTCGCCGAAGAGCTCAACGCCCAGCTCTGCCGCATTCAAAATGGAGAGCGGCGGCTGGAACAAATCCTCCAGTTCAATGCGGCCACGGGCGATGCCCCGGTTCTTGAGGAGTGAGAGATACTGCGCCTGCTGGGGTGTGATCGATTTCGCTACCAGCCAAGCCTGAAAGTTCTCCGTCAACTCCTCCTCGCGGGGTTTGATCTTGAGGCTACCCAGGGCTGCCTTGATAAAATCGATCAAATTGCCGCCCGGCTGGCGGTAGGCCCGGCGAAGGTTCTCCTCGTTGAAGTACATCTCCGGCCGGTTGAGCCGGTCAACCAGCGCCTTTTCCTCTTCTTCCGTAAGCAGTTCCCCTCGGCGCACCTTCTGGAAGATTGGGTCATCCTTCACGGCAGATTGAACGCTCGTCTCCCAATTGGTGACGTAATTACGCTTATCGAACCTCTCACCCTCCGGCCCTATCTCGACGTAGGTGACGGCATGAAGCCATTCGTCTTCGAGACCAAGCTCAACGAGATCGCCGGGCGGCCTGGGTGGTTTGCGTTCGCCGCCGGGGACATGCCCTTGCCCTGTGCTGGTAAAGATATCAGTGTCGCTGTCGTTGAAATACTTGTGATTGCCAAAGAAGTCGTAAATGACGAACTTCTGCTTCTGGATGTGATCCGCGGTGCGTGTTCCACGGCCGCGCATCTGTTGGTACAGGATGGGGCTGCGCACGCGACGGCACATGACCAGGTGAAGCACTTCACGGCAGTCGAAACCGGTATCCAGCATGCCGACGCTGACAGCCACCTGGGGATACTCCTCGCGCTTGAGCTTGCGGATGAGGTCGTCGGCGTTTGCGACGTCGCTGGTAATAACCTCCGCGTACTGGCCCTTGAGTTCTGGGTGCAATTCGTTAAGGTAGTGAGCCAGCCGGGCGGCATGGTGTTTGGTTATGGCAAAGATGATGGTCTTACCCGGTCCGGTTTTTTGGCCTGGGGCAAGCTCTTTGTAGTTCTCCCAGGCGAGCCGGTCGAACTCCTGCATCATCTTCCTGTTGGTATCCTCATTTGACCATTCGCGTTCAAACTCCATCGGGTCGTAGGTTTCATCGTCGATCTCAGCACCTTCGGCGAGAATTTGAGTAATGCCTGTGGCGAACTTGTACGGGCACAAATATCCTTCCTGAAACGCCTTCAAGATCGGGAAAGCAAAATCCGGTTGCCCGTCACGACACTGATAAAACTGAAAAGTGTTCCTCTCGATATAGGCCGACGGAGTTGCAGTCAACCCGATGTGAAGTGCATCGAAATGAGTAAGCGCAGTCTGCCAGGCACCATAGATGGAACGGTGACATTCGTCGGCGATCACTACATCGAAATACCCACTGGTGAAATCCGTATATCGGCTGATCATAGTCTGAAGCAGGCAGACCGTGATCTGTTGCTCCTGTCGAACCATACCGGGGCGCAGCCAGTAGCTGCCATGTTGGGTCAAGATGTCTTGAAGGGCTTCAAGCGCCTGTTTGGCGAGCTGCTCTCTGTCGACCAGGAACAGGACCCGCTCGGCTCGTCCGGCCTGGATGAGCCGCTTGAGATAGATGGAAACGAGATCAGTCTTACCCGTACCGGTTGGTAGCTCGATCAGAAAGCGTCGCTTGCCAAGCTCCACAGCGTGATCCAGCGCTTGCATGGTTTCCCGCTGGTAGGGCCGTACCTGCCGGGTCTCTCCCTGTCGGAGGTAATAATCGGGAATCTCAATCGTCGCGAGCGGCTTGAGGGTGGTCCGCATTTCCACCAGTCGCTCGAGATCACGCCGGGAAAAGAACGAATTGACAATTCGAGCGTCATCATTGCCGTAGTCCCAGAAATAGATAAGCTCGCCATTGGTCAAAAAAATGAATGGAGAACCGATTTTCTTGGCATATGGGAGAGCCTGCTGTTTTGCCGCATATGGTTCAATGGCGGTGCGCTTCGCCTCGATGATAGCGAGGGGACGGCCGCGTCGATTCATGAGCACATAGTCGGCTCTTCCCGTCGGCACATCATCGCCATCTTGAGTTTTACGGCTTGGCTCGAAACCATAGGGCGCAACCGGTTCGGCAACCATCCATGATGTGTCACGAATCGAAACCTCGGTGAGCACCTGCGATTTATCGGCCGGGTCCCACCCCGCTTGTCGGAGCAACTCGTCAACGACGATTCTGGCGTCTGCTTCAGTCGAATGGTCTATCAAAGGCGCTCCTCCTGATACCCCTGCCTGTTATTGATATTCGGGAAAATAGTCTGCGAGATTTTTGTTTCTAAAATAGACCTCGCAGACCAGGCGGCCACGGTCGACCTTGTAAGCCGTCCGCAGTTCGACCTGTTCCCCATAAATGAGTCCCGATAGTTTGTCCTTAGCGGCTTGGCCTCCGTAGGCGTGCAACTCCGGGGCATCATAGCCTGCCGGGCGAACGCGGGTACCAGTCTGGCTGTCCCACTTCCATTGGGGAGAAACATCGAAAGTATCTCCATCGATAATTGCGGTAACCTTAAATGTTGACATGATTGCTCCTTTCTGGTTTCGGTTTGTTAGTTTCTCTTTCTGTCTCCGAATAAGAGCAATACCCATGCCACAACAACTGTATCAGCGCAAGCCATTGTAATGGCTTAAGTTATTTCCTTCTCCGTTCTTTTTCTAATCATCCTATATTTCAATCCAGGTTGAAATATTTTAAACTCACGTTTAAATCTTTGGCTTCGCTTGCTGCAGAAACTTATGCACCGCCTGGGGAGTGATCCCAAGCATTCGAGCCGCCTGGCTTTGGTTTCCTTTCGCTGCTTCAAGTGCCCGGAGAATCATCTGCTTCCGAGCGCTCCCTAGAAACTCATCCAAAGAGAAACCTTCATATGGATCGGGAAGCGCATCCAGAGGGTCTGCGTAAGTGACCGGCTCCGTGATCAGGAGGTCATCAGCATCCAGAACATCATGACGACAAAGCCGAACAGATCGCTCGATGACGTTTTCCAGGTCGCGAATGTTCCCCGCCCAGTTATGAGATTGCAGTCTAGATAAAGCTTGTGCTGACAGCCTTTTAGGTTGGCGCAACGAACCATTCAACCTGTCGAGAATGTGAAGCGCCAGTTTAGGGATGTCGGAGCGTCTCTCACGTAGCGGGGGAAGTTTAATTTCACCCACATTAAGCCTGTAGAAGAGGTCTTCCCGGAACCTTCCTTGTCTTACCAGCTTACGCAAATCCCGATTCGTCGTGCCCACAATCCGCACATCAACTTTGTGCGCCTTGGCTTGTCCGATTGGCTCCACCAGTCCATCTTGGAGAACTCTCAATAACTTGGCCTGTGCCGGCAGCGGAAGCTCGCCGAGTTCATCCAGAAAGAGGGTCCCTCTGTCCGCTGTGTCGAACTTACCAACCTGGTCGTTGATCGCGCCCGTAAAGGCTCCTTTCTTATGACCAAACAGCAGGCTTTCAACAAGGTCTTCCGGAATTGCCGCGCAGTTAACGGCAACGAAGGTCTCCCGCGGTCTCCCGCTCAATCTGTGGATGTACCGGGCGAATAACTCCTTGCCTGTGCCGGTCTCCCCCAAAATGAGGATCGGGGCATGTGATGGGGCCAGCATCGCACCCATCTCGAGTGAACGCTGTATCGCGGAGTGATCCCCCACAATGCCGAGTTGTACCCTGACGGAGTCGACATCGATTTCGCTTTCCTCAACCGTGATCGGCCCCTCCAGGAACCTAACGGTAGGGAACTCCCGAGAGGACAAATCCACCTCGTTCACGAGCGGGTGTTCCTTCGTCACGAAATGCGGGGGTCGCACATGGAGAATGCGGGCAGGAATTTCGCCGGAGGCGGTAAGGAGAACCCAGCAGGCATGCATATGAGGGGTTCCCGAAGCGACGGCAACGAAGAAACGGGCTGAAGTGAAATCCTCGATGATCCGATGAAGGTGGGTTCTGAGTCCCCTGAATATTTCTTGATAATTCGTCGGATCAGCAAGGTTGATTTCGAGAACGTGAACCTTGCTGCCACGATGGAGCTTTGAAATGATGTCCTTCGTTTCCCTAGTGACCCATTGGGTGCTTGGTGTGTCGAAAAGAAATATATGATCGAACAAGCGTGTGCTCAGCAGGGAAAGGATAGGTCCAGGCTGTTCCTCCTGGTCAACCAGCCCTTTGAAATAGGGATCATGAAATCCTGTGAATGTGAGCAGAACATCCATCATTTTTTCCCCGAGGCTGAATTCTGAGAATCAGGCTCCGCGGCTCCGCCTGTCTTCACCCAGTCATCCACTTCGTCCTTGCGGAATTTCCATAGGCGGCCCATCCGATACGCCGATGGCTTTAGTCATTCCGCGCAGGGCATATTCGGCAAGAATTCTGTTTTTCTCCTGGCACAAAATCAGGCCGATGCTGGGCTGATCCGATGGATGCTTTAAACGGTCATCAACCACATTCAGATAAAAGTTCATCTTACCGGCATAATCCGCCCTGAACGAACCGATTTTCAGATCTATGACCACGAAACAGCGTAGCTTGAGGTGATAAAAAAGCAGATCAATGTCAACTGCCATCGGCTAAAGCCGATGGCTTGAGGGTTCAAGGATTCGAGGGGTCAAGGGGTCAAGTGAAAACAGCTATCCATTCTTGTCCTTGAACCCTTGAATCCTGGACCCCTTGAACCCTTGCAGCCCCAAAAAGATCAAACTAAAGTCTTCGCCTAAAGGCGAGGGTTTTTCTCCCATTCCCCGAGTGGGACAATAAAAATCACTGTCGCCGACTTCCAAATGGACTTGTCTGCCAACAAAAGCAAACCCCGATCCAAGTTCCAGAAGAAATCTTTCCAGGTGTTGAATGAGGCCTGTTTCCAATTCGCGCTCGTGAAATGGCTGTTCAATGGTGAGAAAATCAAAGAGGTACGGGTCTTTGAGCGTCTGCTTTGCCAGATCCGATTGGGTAGGCGGCAATTGGGTATCAAAATTTGTGACGGCTTTACCCTGTCGCTTATGCGTGCCGGCATCAATCATGATACGCAAAACATTTCTGCTCCATCCGTTATCAAGAGTCTGTTTCGCATACCACAAACGAACAGAGCGATTTTTCACCTTTTCCAAGAGCAAAATATTATGACCCCATGGTAAATAGGTAAGAATGTATTCCAAGGCAACTGGTTTATCTTTCAAGATCCTTATTTGTGACACTGGCTGTGTCATAGATTCAGTAGTAATTTTTGCAACAGCCTGTTGCAAAATTGGCGGCGGACCATACTCTCGGGCAAAAGCAAGCATGTATCCAATATTACGCTCGGAAAATCCCTTTACCTCGGGCAGATCATTTCTTAAGTCTTTTGCCAGTTGGGGAATTACGGCTGCTCCCCATCCCTGGGATTTTTGCGTAACCATAAGGCGATCGCCGATTTCCCAGTAAAGCAAAATCAAGTCCCGGTTGACTGAAAGCGCGGATTTGACTTGAACTTCACGGATACGATTCTTGAGGTTATCGAGAAACTCCGGATAACCCTTAAGCCTGACCGGAAGCAATATCGTTCCCTGTATTTTTTTCGTCATCTCATTGCCTCCACTATGCTAATTGGTGTCTATCCATAAACTCCCCCTCCCCTGGAGGGAGGGGGCTAGGGGGAGGGGGAATATGTTTGCAGCTCAACGAAATTACACATCTTTTTCACCCCCACCCTAACCCTCCCCCATCAAGGGGGAGGGAATTTAGGGTATTTCTGGATGGGCACTAATTGGTTTTCCGACAATCTGCAAAAAAAAGAAGTAAGGGCGTCATAATTTTTCCTTCCCGTATGGCGCACTATCATCCCGTACCATCATAGGCTGGGCAATACTGTCCACCGAGAGATAGTAGTGGGAAACCTTTTTCACCTCATGCCACTCGAACTTTGCCGGATCGCTAACCGATTCATAAAATTGTGGTTCGGTTAATCATATCACCTTTCTGTTTCGTGATTTGATTATATTATCAGCCCCTTCTTTTACCCAATTCATTACCCGTTTAGTCTGGCATTATCTATTTCCATCCCAGCCGTCACATTACCCTCTTTATTACCCCTTTTAAAGGATATTACCACTTTTTCCGTCCTCGCTATAGAGCGCCTGTGCCGTGAATATACATTCAAGATGCCTTCCGTGCGTGATCTTTTTAGTTCTTCATTGGCGCTTTAAGTCCTTTGTCCCCGTTATGACCCCTTTAGGCATGTCCCGTTTGTCCAGTTTATGTCCACTTTCCAGTTGAGTAACATCCATATCATATTTGTCCTGTTTACGTTGTGTTTCCATACGCCATGCGCCCTTTGAGCACTTCGTGAGTCCTTCCTTTTCCAATTCCTCCATCTGAAGGGTTTGACGGGTTCCTGACGTTTTTCTATACCGAACTCATGACGGGTTTGACGGGTTTTTGACGGGTTTCCGTCGAACAAGAGAATAGAAAGCTCCTCGTCCGGTAATACCCACCTTTTTAAGAACAATCTCTGATACAAGCTTGAATTCATTACCACATTTCCATATTCTCAAATTTAATCACCTGAAAATACATTCCTTTTTAGAACGTAGACCTTTCTTGGGTCCTTCGGACCGGTTCCGATTTCCGCTAAAAATCCTTTTGCCACAAGTTTCTGTAATCGGGTTCGCGCCGCCCGATCAGACACCTTCCAGATACGCGCTGCATTTAAAGTTGAAATCTCATTATGCTCGTGAAGGAATTTCTCCAAGTGTCTCTGCCATGCCAAATCCACTTTTACCGGCGCACCAACGTGTCTGTTGAAGAGGTTTACCTTAAAGCTGTTGCCGATCTCCTCAAAACGAGGCTGTTGCAGTCCGGCTTCATTACACACGGCTATCATTCTGCCGATTCCAGAGCCCCATTGCTCGATGAGTTTCAGTTCCCGGAAAACCCGGCCGATCACTCGGTTTCGCAACTTGGATACACCTGAAATTGCCGCCTCTATTGTAATGCCGAAGGGCAACATTCCGGGGTTAGTGATTTCGATCCGGTCGTCAAAGATCGCAACTTTGATATTCATCCCACCAATGGAATAGTCAGCATGAACCACGGCGTTTAATAACGCCTCTCTAATCGCTGGAGGTGGATACTCATGAATATCCTTGCGCCTTATATGACCAATTTCAGCGCCGTGCAAGGTATGTCGTTCTATGAATGCAATGGCGCTTTCAACAGATCGAGGAAGGTGTTCGTCGATTTCCGTCTGATCGATGAATTGAGTTGTGGTAACACCTCGAAAACGGGCACAACGGATGACGGTATCCGGGAAAATTAATCGCCTGTTTTTGCCAAACAGCAAGACGGCGCCTCGTGATGGGAACACTTGTCCGGCATGATCTACCAAGAGTCCCAGCGAGCGGCGTGCCGATGGCGCAAGTGTGCGGCCAACTTGTAAGAAAAACTCGGAAGCTGCACGGAAGTCTATAGCTTCCGAGTTGGCTTCCATGCAAGGCTGCTCGTCAAAAAAAGTGTTTATTGCGATACGTTGAATGGCGGCTATCAACTCCGGTCCAGCTCGTCTGTTGGTTGAGCCCAGACGGATATAGACACCTTCTTCCGGACCTTCCAATCGAATGTAGTACGGTCCCACAAGATGTGGAATCCTGACAATGATTAATTCCCGGTCACGCCAAGATACAATTTGTATTTCTGGAATCAGCGTAGGTCTGATACTGTCTGCAAAGATGCTCGTAATTCTTTCTTCCTCACTGAGAGGATCCCTTACACCGACAACCGCTTTCGCACGGTCACTGACACCAATCACAAGAGTCCCCCCCTGCTGTGTTGGCGAAAGCCACAACGGTTCGAAGGATATTCTGCACTGAACGGCAATTTTCCTTGAATTCAAGGGTTTTGCCTTCATTTTGCGCCAATAAGTTTTTGATCATGCTAAATCATCTCCTGTCAGATGAATCAATCGCCATAAGGCGGATGATCTTCGCGTACTTTCATAGGCTTGGCAATGCTGTCCACTGAGAGATAGTAGTGGCAAACCTTTTTCACCTCATGCCACTCAAACTTTGCCGGATCGCGGACGGGTTCCTGAAGCGTCGGTGCGGCGTTGCTCGCCAGGGTGATGGCCTCCAGCATCTCTTCGAGGCGTTCCCGTTCGGCATCTTCCATTTCGTCCAGTTCTTCGAGGTCGGGAAGGTCGGGCGGCGCTATTTTGGCTAACTCCTGGGCTTTTTTAAGTCCCTCCTCCAATCGCCGGGCGCGGTTCCCCAGGCTATGGCGCATGGCGTAGGTGCTGGAGGCCAGCCGGCGCTGGTAAAGCGCCATGAGGAATCCGATGGCCCTCGCCCTGGGATCATCGCCCTGGGCGGCTGCTTTGGCGCTCTGGCGTTTTACGAAGTTGGTGATTTCCCTGTAAAGGTCAAACTCTAGCCCATCGATCTGGAAGTCCACGGAGTGAGTGATGCGCCTGGTGAAGATTTTATGAGCCGTCCACGTCCCATCCTGCATGCGCTCCGGGAAGTACACCATGGCCTCTTTGGTGCGCCGCAAATAGAAAGGGGCGCGGCGGCGCTCCATGGCCTGGCTGATGGATTTCACGTCGGCGTAAGCGTCGGTATCGAGAAGCTGAAGAAAGAGACTGAAATTTTCCGGGTCGCCTTTGTGTGGAGTTGCCGTCAAGAGAAGGATATGATCCGAGGCATCCCGCAGCAGTTCGCCGAGGGCGTAGCGGGCTGTTTTCCGGGCGGGGGGCGTCCAAGACATCCGGTGGGCTTCATCCACGATTACCAGATCCCACTGGACCTGCCGAAGACCGGCCAAGATTTCGTCCCGCTTAGCCAGATCGAGTGATGTGATAATCTTTTTGTGCTCCAGCCACTGATTAACGCCGAACTGATCACGGATATCACCACCCTTGAGGACAATGAACTTTTCGTCGAACTTTTCTTTCAGTTCCCGCTGCCACTGGAAGGAAAGATTGGCGGGGCATACAATAAGAATTTTTTCGACGAGACCCCGGAGCTGAAGCTCCCGGATGAGAAGGCCGGCCATGATTGTCTTCCCCGCTCCGGCATCATCGGCCAAGAGAAAGCGAACACGTGCAACCTTCAGGAGGTAATCATAAACGGCTTCAAGCTGGTGCGGCAGAGGATCGACGCGGGAGATAGAGAGGCCGAAGTATGGATCGAATTCATAGGCGATACCGAGTGCATAAGCCTGAAGGCCAAGACGGAGAAGACGGCTGTCGCTATCGTAGGTAAAGCCCGTATCCAGGATGCTGATCTTCTCAAGGTCTTGTGCTGTGAGGCTGACCTTGCGGAACCGTTCCGATTTGATCCCCACGAGTCCGACAGTCCATATCTCATCACCCCCAGCTCGCACAGTTTCCACGCGCATGGGCTCGTTGAAGAGCGAGCCGATTAGGATACACCCTTCATGTATTGGATCACTTGAAGCTGTCATAGCTTATCAGCCTTCCCGCTATTGTCACCACGGCTATCATCCGCTCCGCCTGTCTTAACCCAGTCATCCACTTCGTCCTTGCGGAATTTCCATAGGCGGCCCATCCGGTGCGCCGGCATTTGTTTCTCGGCAATCCACTTGTAGACCGTATCCCGCTTAATACCGAGATATGCCGCGATCTCATCCACGGAGAGCCATCGATCTTCCATCACTGACTCCAGTCGCTTCGTTTCCTTTTTCACGCTCCAGGTACCTCCGTATAATCGGTTCAAGGATCAGCAGGAACAGTTCAGACCTTATTGTTGGCTTCCATCTTGTCCGATTAAAACAAACTGGTTTACTTTATATGGAATCCGGCCTGCTTGTCAACCGGTTTTTACGAGTTTGTCAGGATTTAACCGAGCGAAATGGTCACCGAAATCAGCGAATGGAATCAAGGGGGATGAGCTAACCGATTATATGGCGGTAGTCCACACAGAGCCAGAGCCTGAAACGCTACTCTGTTGGTTTATGCTCTTTCTTTATTCTCCATCGCATTCCTGACTTTGGGAAACAGGTTTATATCGGTGTGTGGGAGGAAGAGAGAGGCGACAAACCCATTCATGTTTAGAGCAGCGCATCCCTGTTCCAAGTTCAGCGCTTCTCCATGGAAGAGAGCATGGCTGGCATAGCGCCGAATGTGGGTGCGGGCAGTGCGAGCCCAAGCGCTCTGATTGCCTTTTGCCCTTGCCGCGTATAGTTGAGTGACAGAAACAGCAGGCGCTCGGATTCTTGCGGCGCGTGAAAGCCCATCGAGTTTTCAGATTCAACGAAATCAAGCAGGAATTGCGCCTTGCGTTGGAGCTTGCCAGGAACCATTAGTTGATTGTCGGTCGCTCCGGCTATTCGCGCCGCCTTGATCTCTCCAATGAATTCTACAAGCGCGTCCATCGCCACATTGCGCATTTCGAACACGCGGTCCTGGATCGCCTCGGCACGAGCCTTCAGTTCTGATTCCGGCACACGGTGGCAGGTCTGGCATGCATTGGTGATATTGCCCGGTAATAGCGGGCTACTCACGTGATGGTCACTGATCTTGAGCGCGCCTACACGCTTGTAGGGCATGTGGCAGTCCGCGCAGGCCACTCCGGCGCGCGAGTGAATTCCCTGTTTCCATGTTTCAAACTCGGGATGTTGAACCTTGAGCATCGGCGCGCCTGTTTCAGAGTGTGCCCAGTCTTTGAAACCGGTTTCGTCGTAGTAAGCAAGTATCTGATCGGCCTGGAGTCCTTTAAACCACGGGTAGGTAAGGCGCTTTTCCTGGCCTTTAAAGTAATACTCCACATGACATTGCCCACAAACAAAGGAACGCATCTCCTGACGCGTGGCCATGGTGTTGACGTCATAGTTACGAATTCCCTGGGATTCCCTGTAAACGCGGATGCCTTCGAGAAATCCAGGGCGGGTAATGCGGAGTTGCATGTTCTTGGGATCGTGGCAGTCAATACAGGCCACGGGGTGAGTGACCAGTTTACGCGCCTCGAAGTATGGCATCCGGTTCATCTTTTCGAAGCCTTTTATCAAGTCGCCGTTGCCCAATTTCTTGTAAGGCACATAGACCGAAGCGTGGCAATGCATACAGGTTCCTGGTTGTTTTACTACACGCTGTCGCTCCGTGTAGGTCTGGTCGTCGAGCATATAGGCGTGGCCGCGCTCTTCGCGGAAATCTACGGCGAAGGCGTAACCTGCCCAAATCTTCCTGAGGCGTGGATCGCTTTCGAGGCGTGACCGGGCCAGGACTGAACGCGGATCAACATTGGTTGGTGTTCGTTGGACTGCCTCATTCCCGCCGTATTTTGTGCGTATCTGATCCACCGTACGTAGATAGGCATCGTATTGCTGCGGGAAATTCTTGCCCCATAAGGCTGGATCTTCCGTGGTGTCGTCCAACTCTACCACTCGATAGAATGGATTACGCGCCTCCTGCTTGCGCTCGAAGATGTTGATCAGGAGCGTCATCACGAAGAAGGTGACGACCATGGTCATCACAATGATCGCAACCAAAAACGCCAGCATTCGGGGAAAGGCTGTACCGCGGCGCTGCGCGGCGGAGATCAATCTTTGTTTAATGTTCATTGTATCCCTCACTTTCGTATTCTAAAGTGGCATGGGCGTCTCGCCCATGGGTTTTTAACGATCCAGGTGTCAGACAACGTAATACTTTACCGATTTCTTTTAATACATGTCCTTACTCCAAGTGACCCACCGAAGGATGGCAACGCAGGCAGTCCAGCGGTTCGGCTCCATTATGAGCGGTGTCTATCTGTTGCACAATGTCAGCATGGCAATAGCGGCACGTTTGCTCCGTGATCCGGCGGCTGCGATTGGTGATCCGAATCGGGGCAGGGAAGCGCCCTGTAGTGAACGCAAATGAATGTAAGAAACCGTTTATTGCCTTGGTTTCATACTTGCGCAAGAAGGAGTGCGGTGCGTGACAGTCGTTGCAAACGGCCACGTTGTTATGGCTCGATTTGACCCAGGCGTTGTAATTGTCGTTCATAACGTGACAATTGGCGCAGACCTCCGGGGCATTGCTTATGTAGGAGAAGCCTTTTGCATAAAGAAAAGTGTACGCTCCCGCGCCCGAGGCAACCCCAATAGCCAAGCCAAGAATTATAAGGTAAATACAATACTTATTTCGGTTAACGCTTTGTTGCATTTCTCAACTCCATATTCACCTTGCGCCTCCTCAAACGCTTCGGTATAAACAATAACCTGCTGCTTGGCGTATGCGGACGTCCACAATGCTAACCCTGGATAACTCCATGAGAGGTATTCATCCTTGCAGATTCATTGTGCGTAATGTTGCTCTTCCCCGGTTTTCCTGTCTTGCCATATTTGTTGTCGTTATGGTTCAGTCACTCCATATCTTTGAAACCCTTTTACCTAAGTTATCAACAAACTTCTTACTGTAGGAAACAGGTTCATATCGGTGTGAGGTAGAAAGAGAGAGGCTACGAATTCATTCATGAAGTCCTGGTTCACGGAAAGTTCGAAGTAAGTCATCTGGCTCGCCAGGTTTTTTGCCCTGGCAAAGGCATGTCTGGAAAGCAGCGCCATGCGGGCGCCAGTTAGAGAGCTGTTGCCAATGAACTGTATTCGTTCTATGGGCACATCTGGAAGCAGACCTATGAATATGGCCTTTTCCACGTTCAAGTAGTTCCCAAAACCACCTGCTACGAAGATCTTTCCCAAATCAGCAAATGATAGACCAACACTATTAAGGAGCACTCGCATGGCTGCCAGGATGGCAGCCTTGGATTTTATGAGATTGCTAATATCATTTTCTGTAATAACTACATCGTTTCCTGTTTCTGTCTCACTGCCAGGGACCAGTACGAACTCTGTATCGCGATCCGTTGTTCGGATTTGTGGGTTGCTTGAACCTCTGGGAAACTTACCATTTGGATCAATAATACGGTTGCGGAAGAGCTCGGCTATCGTATCAATGAGCCCTGATCCGCATATACCTCGGGGTTTCCCTTTGCCAATAGTCTCATAGTATAAACATGGCCTTTCTCGATAATAACTTTCTGAATGGCGCCAAGGGTTGCCCGCATGCCGCATTTTGTTCCGCTTCCTTCAAAGGCTGGGCCCGCAGACGCAGAACAACAGACAAGCCATTCGTTGTTTCCGACGACTATCTCTCCATTGGTTCCTATATCAATGAGTGCGGAAATCTGAGAACTGTTGGCAAGACCAGAGGCCAGTACCCCTGCGGTAATGTCACCACCCACATAGGAGCTGACCCCTGGGATGCAGGTGACTACGCCGCGGGGATGCAAATGAAGGTTTAACTCCGCGGCAGGTGCCCTGGGAAAGGAGTTGGCTGTTGGAATATAGGGTTCAAATCGAATAGTGCAAGGTTCCAGACCCAAAAAAAAGTGAGTCATGGTGGTGTTGCCTGCTGCCATGAGAGCGGTTACGTTGTCTGCGTTGACTCCATGTTTTTCAAGAAGGGCATCTATAAGGGAATTAACCGTATCAATAACCGCTTGATGGATGGGCAACATGCCATTACGCCCACACGCAAAGACCATGCGCGATATAACATCCTCACCATACCTCGCCTGCTGGTTATGGCTGGCTTCCACTCCTAAAACAGAACCGCTCCTCATATCCACCAGTTGGGCAGCAATAGTTGTTGTCCCGATATCCAGGGCAATGCCGTAGTTTGTCAAACATGTGTCTCCCTCCTCCAGATATAGAATTTCGACACAGTGTTCATCCATGGGATACAATGTTGCGGTCACCTGCCAATTGTTTTTTCGGAGCAGAGACGCCAGTCCCTTGAGACTGACAAGAGAGGTCTCCATGTAGGGGGCTTGTATCTTCTTGTGAATCTCTCTCCGGATGCGATCAAGATCCGAGATGTTATCCAGTATGGTTGGCTCTGGCAGGGACAGGAAGAATTTCTGAGTTATTGGCATGTATAGCAGTGAAGGGGGCTGCATGGAATCACCCAGAGGGATGCCTTGAGGAACATCATAACAAACCATGCTTTCTGTGGTGAGAATCTGCTCCTTCTCCAGGCGGGACTCCGGAGGCACCCAGACCTCCAGGTTATCTCGGATTTCGGTCTGGCAGGCGAGCAGAAAGCCATCCTGTATCTCTTCTCGACTGAGGAAGCTGATGCTGCGGGCATTAGGCGGTGCTACACCGTGAGAGATCTGAATGCGGCACTTACCGCAGACCCCTTCGCCACCGCAGAGACTGTTGACGTATACACCTGCTTTAGTGGCCGCTTCCAACAGGGTTGTCCCAGTTGTTACTTCTACCTTGACACCCCCAGGTTGAAACACAACTGTATGTTTGTCCATGTCACTTTCCTCCTATCCGAGGAAAAATCTCCCTCCGCTCTTCCTGTATTGGTCGTCATTACATAGCCTTTTGCAATTAGCAAAGATTGGCAAAATGCTCTTTCGATGATATGGTTCGGTAAAAATCGTTTCTATCTAGTGGAATGTCCCTTTAATACCTTTACTATGAATTACTATAAATATTCCCTCCCCCTTGATGGGGGAGGGGCAGGGTGGGGGTGAAGAATCGCTATGTTGCCCCCTCCCCTTAATCCCCTCCCACCAAGGGAGGGGAGACATTTTTGGTAAAGTTATTTATGAGTCAAAGCACTAGAAACATGGATTCCATTGTGAAATACTCCTTTCAAGCTTAAAAAGTCAGGCACCTTCGCTGATCAGAACCAGAATTCCGGGTATCTGCGGCTTTTGGGTATATTGTTTACCAGAAGGGCAACGATTAACATAATGGCTACACCCAGACCGACGGGTATAACTGCATAGAGATAACCAAGATTGATGATCTTCTGACTTCCCGTAACTGCAATCAGTGCCGTGGCACCCCCAGGGGGGTGAAGGGTTTTTGTTGCATGCATAGCAACAATTGATGTTGCCACCGCTACGGATGAAGCCAGCCACATGTGACTGTAGAATATCTTGTATGAGGTCACGCCTACAAGAGCTGAAATTATATGACCACCTATGAGATTCCTTGGCTGAGCCAGTGGGCTCTTGATTGCACCATAGATAAGCACGGATGAGGCTCCAAAAGAGCCTATAAGCATTACCATATCTGTTTTTTCGAGGATAGCGTAGTTTAGAAAGGCTAAAGGGGCAATGCCGAGAAAGGAACCTATCCATGACCAGACTATCTCGGAAAAACCAACAGATGGCGGGCTCTTTGTTGTTCCGATCATTTTCTTGAAGTAGTTCATCGTTCTATCCCTCATTCCGTGTTCCTATTTCTCAATTATCTGAGATGATGACTGGACAATGTCCGCCCGTGAGACAATCCCGATCAGTTTATCCTTACTGTCAACAATCGGCACCCTGTTAATATTCTTTGTCGTAAAAATGCCGGCAATTTCAGAAATTGGTGTATCTTCCTCCACAGTTACCGCAGGGGATGTCATGATGTCTTCGGCTTTCCATTTAAGCATTGATAGGGCAATACATCCATCTTTTTTCAAACAATGGGCCAGGATGCCCATGAATGAGCTGGCGCCTTCGTTATCCAAATTATGCAGGAAGTCTTTTTCAGAGATAATGCCTATAACCATACCTTCCCCTCCAACCACCGGAACACCAGAGATACCGTGATGTGCCATTACCTCTGCCACCTCTCTCAGGGGAGTCTCCCTTTTTACAAAAACTACCGTTTTTGTCATGACATCCCTTGCCCTGACCGAATGGGTGAGACGTTCAATGGCATGCCTATAGGCAAAGCGGTAGAGCTCTTTGGCATCAGCCGGGGTTATATCCAGATATCCTTGAACGTCTTTCATGGCCTTTAATACATCCTCGTCCGAGATATCCAAAGGCCCCGGGCAACTGATATTGCGGTTCAGTGTATTCTTGTCCATTTTTGTTCACCCGGATATCAAAAACCTCTCATACCCCTCTACGACAGAGTGGGGGTATGGGGTTGGTTATGATTCATTCAGCTTGTCCGCCGCTAATCGAACTTTTCGCCAGATTGCACCTCAACCGGTTTCAGTCTGGTTATGGCCTTAAGCATGAACAGGAGGAGTGCACCAGCACCAAGGATAATCAGCAGGTCTGGCAGCATCCTGATTTGTCCCAATAATTGAATGGTATCCTGGAACCAGAATTCATCCGAACGTGCATGCCAGAAACCGTATTTAATATTATCCAGTACCTGGAGGCCACCAACGGGCAATAAAGTTGCAGCGAACATAATAAAAAGCCCGATATTCGTTCCCCAGAAAGATACCTTGAGTAACCTGTCATTCCACCCATTCTCCCTGACTAATCCTCGCATGGAAAACAACAGCAGGCCTATGGCCAGAAGGCCGTAAGTCCCAAACAACGCTGTGTGACCGTGGTTAACAGTCAGATAGGTTCCGTGTTCATAGTAATTTACTACCGGTGTAGTAATCGAGAGCCCCATGACCCCTGCCCCTATAAATTCCCAAACAACAGAGGCCATAAGAAACATCAGTGGATACCGGTAAGGAAACCCGCTGCCTGCTTTGACAAGCGCTTTTTGTCCGTGCCATACCTCGGCAAGGAGGAGCAAAATTGGTACAGGTTCCAACGCAGAGATAGTAGACCCCAAAGCCAACCAGAGGGAAGGCTCGCCAAACCAGTAGTAATGATGCCCCACACCGATGATACCCGAGGCCAGAGCAAGGGAAACAGTAAAATAAACGGTGCGAAGTCCAGCCTTCAGATCGACCAGCCCCAGATTTACCATCACAAAAACGATTGCAGCGGCAGCAAAGAATTCAAATGCCCCTTCAACCCATGTATGCACTACCCACCACCGCCAGAAATCGGCAATAGTCAGGTGAGACTGGGGGTTATAAAACAGGCCGAAAGAGAAAAAACCTACAACCGCGATTCCGGAATAAGCCAGAAAGTGGGGTAACCCCCATTTGTCCTGTCCTGAAGTAAAATGATCTTTCAATGCACGAACCACCAAAAGGAGCCATAATATGAGCCCGATGAGCAGTAGAATCTGCCACAGACGGCCCAGTTCCAGGTATTCCCAACCCTGATGCCCTAACCAGAACCAGGCTTTGCCCAATAGCCCTTTTAGCCCTAGAACTTCTCCCGTGAGGCTTCCAAGGGCAACAATGATCACAGCCACGAATAGGACATTTACCAGGAATCCCTGTCCTGCCGGTTCCTTACCTCCGACACGTGGCGAAACAAACAGGGTCATGCCGATCCATGAGGTGGCTATCCAGAATACAGCCAATTGGAGATGCCACGTCTTGACCCAATTGTAAGGGATGAATTTCGTCACAAAATCAATTCCATAAAAGGAGTCGGGGTTTACCGTATAGCTGGCTAACAATCCGCCGACGATAACCTGCAAGAAAAACAGGGCGGCCACAACCAGGAAAAACTTGGCTGTTTTCTTCTGGCTTGAAGATATTTTCGCTGCGGCGAGCGCCAGGGCAGGTTCGGGTTTATACGGTAGTGACCCGCGATTGAACTCGTATTTATGAAACAGAAAGATTATCAACCCAAGGATAATACCGAAGGCCACCAGGGATATTGCAGACCAGACCAGCGATTTTCCGGATACTGTATTTCCCACCTCCGGGTCGTGGGGCCAGTTGTTGGTATAAGTATGAGTATCTCCGGGCCGAATGGTCCCTGCACACCATGCCGTCCAGAAAAAAAAGTCAGCCAGATTCTGCCGTTCCTGAGGTTCCTTGATAGTTTCTGCACGGATTGGACCTCTTCTATTTCCCTCAGAAAAAAGATTATCATAGAATCTGCGGTTTTCAAGGAGAGACGCTGTCTGGAGAGGTGTCAGGGTCAGGGTGTCCTTGACCGAATCATAACGGTTGGTCTTGATTTGGTTTATAACAATAGCGTTTACCGCCCCTTTTGATTCTATATCAAGAGACTTGTAAGAAGCTCGATTTCTTTCCTGGGCTAACTTTTCCCGCATATTCTGTCCCATATTGTGCAGTGCCTGTGCGGTAAAGTCCGGCCCCCTGTAGGTGCCGTGCCCCCATACGCTCCCAATATCCATCAGGCCGTATTTCTGCCAGACCTGTTGACCAGCCATGATTTGGGCCTTTCCGGTCAACAGTTCACCGCTTTCCGATACGACCTTTTCAGGATATGGCGGTAAATCCTTTTTAGTATAATAATACCCAACAAGGGCAACGACGATAGAGCCAACGACGGCTACCAGGAAAAAGGTTTTAAGTCTTGAGCTAATCATATGAATACCTCCTTTCATAACGATTAGGATCAGTTTATTCCTCCCAGTGGATACATTCAACCGGGCATATCCCTATGGCCTCTTCAATGAGTTTTTCAGGCCCCCCCTCCGGCTTGATGACTTCTGCTTTCTCTGTTTCGTCATTAAGTCTAAAAACCTCCGGGCAAACCTCTTCACAAGAACCACACCCGATACACTCTATCCCATCAATGTAAACTCCTCTGCTCAATATGGCCTCCTTTTGCATTTTTGAACAAATATTGTAACTATTCAGGCACAAAGAGGCAAAGGCACATAGGCACAAAGTTCAAAGGAATACGATCGGAATGCATGACACAACCTGTCCAAATATCGCTTTGTAAACATCTTATAGGAACTTAATCAACTCATTCTCTTCATATCTCTTGACTTTGTGCCTTTGGTGCTCTGTGCCTTTGTGCCTACCTGAGTAGTTACCAAATATTTATGCCTTATGCCACCAATTTCTCCCTTTTGAGGATTTCCCCTCTGGTGCTGATTACCACCTGATCTATAGGGATGTCTTTACCTGCCAGCTGCATTCCCCTTTTGATAATTAAAGGCAGCCCCTGGCAACAGGGAACCTCCATTACGACCACTGTGATGCTTTTTATTCCTGCTGTCTTGAATATATCTGCAAACCTCTGGATATACTCCTTTGCCTCATCGAACTTTGGGCACCCCACCATGACAACCTTGCCCTGAATAAAATCCTGGTGAAAGTTGGGGTAGGCAAATGGTGTACAATCGGCTGCTACCAGGATATTCGCTCCCTTTAAAAATGGAGCCGTTGGTGGTACCAGTTTAATCTGAACCGGCCAATGGGATAAGGCAGAGACTCTATTGCTCTGAGAAACCGGTTCATTTGCGTCCTGGCATGATTTTTCAGGGGCAAAGCTCTGAATTAGCGCTGATGGACATCCGCAAGCCATAGTTTCCTCTCCGGAACTTTGTGCTGCTTTTTTCGATTTTAGATGCACTTCCACAGCCTCTTCGTCAAAGTCCTCTGCATCACGCTCCACGATCCTGAGGGCGTCGTTGGGGCACTCCCCCAGACAGGCGCCCAGCCCATCACAGTATTTCTCAGCAGATAGTCTGGCCTTTCCGTCCACGACCTGTATGGCCCCCTCTGCACAGGAAGGCACACATAGTCCACAGCCATCACACTTATCTTCATCTATCTCTATGATCTTACGTCTTACTTTCATAGGCTTCTCCTTTGTCAGTCAGTCGTATTGTCAAAAGTTTTTTATCTTTTAGGCAAAAAACCTTTTATTCCCAACATATTACTTGAAATAGGCTTGCCTCCTCCTATAAGATAGGGTTAAAAGTAGTTTGGAGACCACCCGGAGGGCCAATATGTCCAAAATATCACGTTTCATCATCTGGATATGTTCTAAGTTTACAAGGAATGAGATAGAGCAAATTATCAATGGTCTCGTAGATGTTCTCCAAGACCGCAATCCAGAAGTAAAACCCAAAGATGACTTCAAAGAGAAGCACCCCAATTATAGAAACTTTTCTGTTGATCCTCTCGCACCACTGAGCGAACCTCCCCAACCAAAAGAACTCTTTCCATCGAAGGACTACAAACTCCTCCTTGCAGAATACCAATTAAAACATGGCAAACCGCTGTCTCCTGTTAGATACCGTTCAAGCTCTCCCCGGGTACCTGAGCATACCAGTTGTGCCTGCTGTGGCGCACCCCATTGCTATCTCTATTACAACGATGGCAAAAAGAGAACCCAACTTCTGTGCAAGGTGTGTAATCACCTGTTCCAACTGAACAGGAGATACCAGAAGGGAATGAAAACAAAGTATTACTGCCCCTACTGCCACCATGCGTTATTTACCTGGAAACAAAGGAAAGATGTCACCATCTACAAGTGCTGCAATGATCATTGCCACCACCGGATACGGAAGATGCGTAAACTGAATGACGCAGAAAAGGCTCTGATGAAGAAACGGAGCTCCCAGTTTAAACTCTGCTACCAGTATCGAGAATACCATTACGCACCAGAAGTACTAATCCATTCATCACCTGAGAAACCACATGTGGATATTACCAAAATTCACAATTCTCCTGATATCCTCGGTCTTATCCTTACTTTCTATGTGTCGTTTGCAAGCAGTGCGAGGAAGACCGCCCTCATCATGAGATCGGTGTTCAATATCAATGTCTCCTACCAGACTGTCCTCAACTACGCCGCCGCCGCTTTCTATTGCAACAGCTTTAACCTGAAATACAAAGGATCAATTGATAATATCAGTGCAGGTGATGAAGCCTACATCAAGGTCATGGGAAAACACCACTATGTCTTTTTCTTCATCTCTTCTGAGAGTCTCAAGATCACTGCATACCATGCTGCAGACAACAGAGAGACACTTCCTGCAATTATTGCCGTGAAGGAGGCAATCCGTACCGCCCATCCAGGGCAAACGATTATCCTCGTTACTGATGGGAATCCCTCCTATCCTGCAGGAATACACTTTCTCAATGCAGACAGAGAACTTGATTCCTCTGTCCAACACAGAAAGGTCATAGGGCTCCAAAATCTCGATAGTGAGTCAGAAGCATACCGACCATTCAAACAACTTATTGAACGGCTCAACAGAACCTTTAAACACCATGTAAAACCATCTCATGGATTTAACAGTCTCAATGGCGCCGTTGCGCTCGTTACCCTCTTTGTGACCCACTACAACTTCTTGAGATCCCACATGTCACTGAACTATCGGACACCCATTGAACTTCCCGATCTAACACAGATAACTACCATCCAGGGGAAGTGGGCAAAGATACTCTCCCTCGCTGCGTAGGGTAACTTCTCTTCAATTCTCAAAGAACAAATATACCTCATAATACCTATCGTCTACCCTCACGCGGACAGATTCCCTAATCCACTGCTTCTCTCTATCGATTCTTCCCTTCCCCCTTATCTAATCGCTTACTATTACCCCTCGCTTTCTACCCTCGTACCCCCTATAACTCTCCTTTTCATATCTCATGACCAGTTTTCATAAAACTTTTGACATTACCAATGATTGTTAGTTGTTTAAGCTTTTGTTTACTAAGCATACCCTATCCCGTTATGTTGAGACTAATATAACCTGTAGAATCATCCCTGTCCTTGACATAAGTCAAGTATAAATATTTTTTTACTTTTTTTGGTTACCTTCTTTGCCTCTTGTTAGCCAATCCAATCCCGTCCGGTCCAATATCTCTCCAAAACGCTCTCCTTCGATGCAGTTTTCCTGATAATAATCCAGGCATCTGTCAAAGACATTCAGGGTATCCTCCAGTCCATAGATTCCAGGCAATTCCCTGCCCAACTGGGGGTGCCGCCCTAGTTTACCCCCTACCAGAATGCGATAGCCTCTGGTGTCTTCTTGAAGGGTTCCTGTTAGACAAACGTTTAAGCACTTGCCGCAAGAGAGGCACCTGGCATAGTCTAAAATCGGCACATCTTCTTCAAGTGAAATAGCTCTTTCCATGCAGACCCCTATACATGCCCCACACTGGCTGCAGACTTCATCTGAAATCCGTGGTCTGCAGGAGCCAATCAATCCCAGATCTACAATCTGGGGACGGGAACATGCATTGGGACAGTCGGAGATGGAAACTCGAAATTCATGGTGTATCTTCAAAGAACCCTTAATTCGCTCTTTTAAGAAGGCCCTCAACCTCCTATTAGAGAGCCGTTTTTCCAGTCTCCCCGATAAATCATCCCAGATAATCGCCCGGTTAGGACAGCCACTGGGGCCGAAACAGGTCTCCACCTGATAACCGCTGACCTCGTCTTCCATATGTTTCAGGAATCTTCTTTGACAGGTATGGACGTGTTCCAGACTAACCTCGGGAGCGCCACAACGTACGGCCTCTTCCTCGACTCTCTTCCTAACTCGTTTCCGGACAAAGAAGGGAATCCTGGATAATGCCTCTTGTGCCTCTTTGCTCCACTTCATTTTTTTCTTCCTTTTTCTTCCTTTTCTGTTATTCTTTATGCTCGTTATTGGAAGGATACACCTTGACTTAGATCAAAGGATAGATATTTTTTTAAAAAAATTCAAGAAAAAACAAAACCATGGACATAATCGATCATATAGCTGCTATCCCGCTGTTTCAGGGTCTTCTCAAAGAATACCACGAAGACTTGACAACTATAGTGGTAGATCAGATATTCAGACGGGGTCAAATCATATTTTCGGATGGTGATGAAGGGAATGGTTTTTACGTTGTTATTTCAGGACGGGTCAAGATATTCAAAGTCTCCCCAGAGGGTAAGGAACAGATTCTTCATTTTTTTGGTCCCGGAGAGCTATTCGGCGAAGTACCGGTCTTTGCCGGCGAACATTTTCCAGCTCATGCAGAATCCATCGAAGAGAGCCGGATTTTCTTTTTTCCCAGAGACGCATTTATTGATATTATCAGAGAAAATCCTTCCCTGTCCTTAAGCATGCTGGCCGTATTATCCCGTCGTCTGCGCACATTCACCATGCTGATCGAGGATATCTCCCTAAAGGAAGTACCCGGGAGGCTTAGCGCCTACCTTATCTATCTCAGCGAGCACAAAGATGGAACCGATGACCTGATTTTAGATATCTCTAAAGGCCAATTGGCGAGCCTTTTAGGCACCATCCCCGAAACCCTTTCCCGAATCTTATCCAGAATGGCAAGAGAGAAACTCATCTGTCTGGATGGGCCTCGTTGTATCCAGATACTGGACCGTAACGGTCTTTTAGAATTGGCAAGCGGCGAAAGACGTCTATAGTAACTTTAGCCGCTCATTGCAGGCAGAAAAATATTAAACGATAAATATAGGAGCACTATAGCTATAATATGGATCCCATAATACTGAAGACAATAAAACAAGCCAAAAGACTGATCATCGTGGTCGTTGGTTTTACAGTCCTCCTGATGGGTATCGCCATGATCGTGTTACCGGGTCCTGCAGTCCTTGTAATACCGCTCGGCCTGGGTATTCTTGCCTCAGAATTGGTTTGGGCAAGAAAAATTCTGAATAAGATCAAAAGTAAATTTCAAAAACGGGAGAATACGAGGGGAAAGCAATGCTGAACCAATTTTTGCCGTGGATCCTTTTCAACGTTTTTGTTCTCGCAATGCTTGCTCTCGACCTCGGGGTTTTTCACGGGATGGCACACGAAGTAAAGATAAAAAAACAGTTGGAGATTGTAAAATGCTTGATCGTGAGGATTGTTGAAAAATCTTTCCCTTTCAAGAAAAAATTCCCTTTTTTGACATTGCTCCCACAGTGTCGTTCCTTAGAGGAGATATCGTGAATACAAAGACCTCAGAAAATCTTTTTAAAGAGGCTCAGAGATACATACCAGGCGGGGTAAATAGCCCTGTTAGGGCTTACAATGCCGTGGGAGGCAATCCCCTCTTTATAGAGAAGGCTAAAGGGGCTAGAGTCTATGATGTGGATGGTAACGAGTATATAGACTATGTAGGATCCTGGGGTCCGATGATTCTCGGGCACGCCCATCCCCAGGTTATCTCCGCCCTAAAGAAGGTTATGGAGAAAGGAACCAGCTTTGGTGCCCCGACCGGTCTGGAGGTGGAACTGGCAAGAATGATAGTAGAGGCAGTACCATCTATCGAACTGGTTCGGATGGTGAGTTCCGGTACTGAAGCTACAATGAGCGCCATTAGACTGGCCAGAGGATACACCAATAGGGATAAAATAATCAAGTTTGAAGGGTGCTATCACGGTCATGTGGATAGTCTTTTAGTTAAAGCAGGATCAGGGGCTACTACCCTGGGCGTTCCTGATAGTCCTGGTGTTCCATGGGATCTTGCAAAAAATACCCTGACCCTTGCCTTTAATGATCTAGAATCTGTCAAAGAAGCAGCAGAAGAAGATGGAGAAAATATAGCGGTCATAATAGTGGAACCCATACCGGGAAATATGGGGGTCATACTGCCCAAAGAGGGGTTTTTGGAAGGACTCCGAGAACTCTGCAACCAACACGGTATAGTTCTGATCTTCGACGAGGTCATTACCGGATTCAGGGTTTCTTTTGGGGGAGCCCAGGAGCTATACGGCGTCTTACCTGATTTAACCTGTCTGGGAAAGATTGTAGGTGGTGGATTGCCGGTAGGAGCCTTTGGCGGAAAAAGAGAGATTATGGAGAGGATATCCCCATTGGGGCCGGTTTACCAGGCTGGAACCCTATCGGGTAACCCCCTGGCTATGACAGCGGGGATTGAAACCCTAAAGATACTCTCTCAAAAAGGGGTATATGAAATCTTAGATGAGAAGGCTAAGATACTGTCAGAAGGGATAGAAAATGCCGCAAAAAAAACGGGCATACCTGTATTCTCCACCAGGGTAGGATCCATGTCCACCCTCTTTTTTTCCGACAGGCAGGTGACTGATTACTCTTCTGCCAAGGCAAGTAATACTAAAAGATTCGCACGATATTTCTCAGCAATGCTTGAACAGGGGATTTACCTGGCACCTTCACAGTTCGAATCGTCCTTTGTGTCCTTGGCCCATACTGATGAGGATATAGAGAAGACTATAGAGGTTGCCAGGAGATGCCTATCCTCTATTTCCCCTTAAACACCGGTTTTCTCTTCTCTAACCATGAAGTAACAGCCTCTTTATGATCCTCAGTATGGCATAACTGATACTGTAGTCTCGATATATAATCCAGGGAAGATTCAAGGGTCATCTTTAGGGACTCGTTGATTGCCTTTTTTAAAGCCTTCCATCTATCTTAAGAATCAAAAAAACAGGGTACCGAATCTCTTTCTTAAGAGAAATAACCCGATACCCTTAATTCCCCTCCCTAGGAGAGGGTTCAGGGGGAGGCATTACCCCCCCCCTTCACCATTTAAAAATCCTCTGAGGATTTGCCTCAAAGAGCTTCCTGTTCCAATGATATAACACTTAGACCATATCGCATTTATTTCCCTGGAGCAGGAGTCTGTTCTGCTGGAGCAGGAGTCTATTCTGCTGGAGCAGGAGCTGTCTCTTCCGTTGGAGCAGGAGCTGTCTCTTCCGTTGGAGCAGGAGCTGTCTCTTCCGTTGGAGCAGGAGCTGTCTCTTCCGTTGGAGCTGCCGTTTCCTCGGCCTCCTTTCCCTTGCAGCCAATAGTAGATACCGTCAGGCCAAGGACAAAGAAGAAGCAAACCAAAAGATAACCTAATTTCCTCATCGTTTTCACCTCCATTCATAGTTAATTTTTCAGGTCATTCCTTAACCAGTGTAAAGCATCTAGTTCCCTGACCTTTTGGCTTTATATGTGGTATAAAGTCAAATATGTTATAAGCGCTAAACGTTCTTATAGCGACATTATACAACGCTTAATAAAGTAAATTAGAATAAAAATCTGACATTGTCAAGCTTTTTCTATAAGTTGTCATTTAAAAATTAAAAACAACTCCTTATCTTTCACGTCATCTGACATCGACATCCAGATAAACCGGGTTCTAAAATTAAATCCGTAGGTGTGTACCCATGCCATTTTGTATGTCTAAGTGCTGCATAAACATAATACCAACTACCAGGAATATTTACAATAATCATTGATGCAATTGTAATTCCCCGGAAAGTATCTAGTGGAATGTCCCTTTAATACCTTTACTATGAATTACTATAAATATTCCCTCCCCCTTGATGGGGGAGGGGCAGGGTGGGGGTGAAGAATCGCTATGTTGCCCCCTCCCCTTAATTCCCTCCCACCAAGGGAGGGGAGACATTTTTGGTAAAGTTATTTATGAGTCAAAGCACTAGAGCTAATAAACGATCAAATTTTTCGATTTTTATTAAGCCCTGATTTTTTGAATTTAACATTATGCAGAACACCATCGAAATAAAGCAACTTTCCAGAGAAGAAAAACTGAGGGTAATGGAAGCCATTTGGGAAGATCTGTCTAATGAAGAGGAACAGGTAGAATCTCCTGACTGGCACAAGAAAGCTTTGCAGGAAACAGAATGTCGACTTAGCACGGGACAAGAAAAGATCGTGGACTGGCAAGATGCTAAAAAGGAACTCAGGAAACGATTCGAATGAAAATCAGGCTACTCTCTTCCGCACTGGATGATTTGTCTGAAGGTCGGGGCTTTTTTCGGCGTCGCAAGTGAACTTAAATGTAAGGTATAATAAAACATAAGAGCGATTCTATATTGGAGTCATCTCAAGCTAAAATACTTGAATTAAAAAAAGCCATATAACAAAAAAATCGTGGAAATATTTGCTCCTCTAACCTTTCAAAGACTCAATGAGTGCCGGTATTACTTTAGAAACATCACCAACGATACCATAATCGGCCACCTTAAATATAGGGGCCTTTTCATCAGTATTAATGGCTACGATAGTGCCTGAATTCTGCATCCCTACAATGTGCTGCCCTGCGCCGGAAATTCCGCAGGCAATGTACAGCTTTGGCTGAACGATCTTGCCTGTTTGGCCTATCATACGAGATTCCGCTAACATGCCGGCCTCGGTAATGGGTTGGGTCGCACCGAGGACTCCTCCAAGAACAGAAGCCAGTTCCTCAGCCAAACCCATATCTTTAAGTCCACGACCCACGGCAACGATAACATCCGCTTCTTCGATCTTTTCGGTATCCTCTTCCTTTTTTGCCTCCACCTCAACGATCTTAATATCTCCGGGTTCTATCTTAAACTCAACCCTTACCGTCTTCCCTTGCCTGGAATCATCTCGCCTGGGTGAGGATGTTATACCAGGCTGAACAGTAGCCATTTGCGGCCTTGTATCGGTTACGATAGTCGCCATACAGTCAAAATACGGGCAAATCTGAAGCAACTGTCTGTTCTCCTTATCCACCTTTAAATCCACACAGTGGGCGCTCAGGCCTGTCTTTAGCTCACAGGCTGCCCTGGGTGCCAAATCCATACCAATATCTGTGGAACTAAAAAGGACTATCTCTGGTTTGTTTTCTCTTATCAAATCACATAGGATCCTATGGTAGGGCGATGTAGTATACCTTTCAAAAATAGGGTTTTCTGCCACATATACTACATCTGCCCCATAGTATATCAATTCCTCCGGAATGTTGCCTAAGCGATCCCCCATCAAAAGAACCGACAGGTCAACCTGAAGTTCATCGGCAAGCCCGCGCCCCAAAGACAAGAGTTCAAGACTGCCCTTTATTACCTGACTGTCCTTCCGCTCTGCAAATACCCAAACACCTCTGTACTGTTCCGTCTCTTTCATGCTAATTCCTTACTTTTTAGGTCATTGACTAAACTGTTGGATATTTCCTCTATCGAACCCCTGAGCATTTTACACTCCCTTTTTGCCTCCGGTGCAAAAACTTTAATAATCCTTGTGGGTGACCCCTGGATGCCTACCTCATCCTCTTTCAGACCGAGATCTTCTGCACACCATTTATGAGTATCCTTTTTTGAAGCTCCGTAGATGTCAAGATAGGTCGGCATCCTCGGTTCATTTATCCCTTTAACAACAGTAACCAAGGCTGGCAGCCCTGCTTCCACAGTCTCATATTCATCTTTCAACTGTCTTTTTGCCCGTATTTTACCGCCCTCAATTACCAGGTCTACAATATACGTAATCTGGGGGATTCCCAGATAATGGGCAATCTGTGGCCCTACATGTTGCGTACCACTGTCAGCGGTCTCTTTGCCGCAGAGCACCAATTGAACATCGCCCAGTTTTTTTATAACTGTTGCCAAAGCAAACGCGGTTGCCAGGGTATCTGCCCCTGCGCATACCCTGTCACAGACAAGAACAGCCTGATCCGCGCCCATGGCCAACCCATGCGTCAGGGTATTTTCCACATCCTGAGGTCCCATGGAAACAAGCGTTATCTTACCCCCATGCTTCCCTTTTAAGGTTATCGCCAACTCAATAGCATTCTTATCACACGGGTTAATAACCCCTTTTATACCATCTCTAATTAAAGTGCCTTTTGTTTTATTTATCCGAATCTCTTGAGGTACCTGCTTCACACAAACCACTATATTCATGGATACCACCATTTACTCCAATTCAGACACTGGACTCCAGACGTTAGACACCAGACTCTTCTAATAGTAACTGCTCAGGTGGATAGACTGAAGGCTGAGGTCTATAGTCTTAATGTCTGAATCACAGCACCATTTAATCGAGGGCCGAATCGAGTACGATATTCTCACTCTTTAACAGTTCAGCAGCAATTATCAGCCTTTGGATCTCACTGGTGCCCTCCCCTATAGAACAGAGTCTGGCATCTCTCCAATAGCGCTGCACAGGAAATTCCATGGTGAGTCCGTATCCTCCGTGTATCTGTACGGCTTTATAGGTTACCCGGTCAGCAATTTCAGAGGCATAGAGTTTTGCCATGGAAGTCTCCTTTGTATGTCTGAGTCCCCTCTGTTCCATGTCTAAAGCTCTGTATGTCATGAGCCTTGCAGCATCAATCTCTGTAGCCATATCGGCAAGCATTGCTCTGATCATTTGAAAATCACCAACAGGCTTACCGAACTGTTGCCGCTCCTGAGCAAATTTCATGGACTCTTCCAGTGCGCCCCTTGCTATTCCCACTGCTCCTATAGCCAGGTAAAGCCTTATTACATCGTACAGGATCATCATGTCGAGAAAACCCTTGTTGAGTCTGCCAATCAAATTCTCTTTGGGCACTCTGCAATTTTCAAAAATCAATTCGCCATTGCTGATAGCCCGGTTGCTTATAAGGTCTACTCTTCTCCCAATAGTCATACCAGGAGTATCTTTTTCCACCAATATCGTGCTTATTCCACCGTAACGACTATCAGCCGTACGCAGGGTAATAAAATAGAAGTCTGCCTTGCCAAGGTTTGAAACGAACCATTTTGTACCATTGATGACCCATTCATCCCCTTCCAGCTTAGCCCAAGTTCTGACTGATGCTGCATCAGTCCCTGCATCGGCCTCGGTACCGGCATGGGCACCCATCTTTTTCCCATCAAACAGATACGGAATCCATCTCTTTTTATTTTCCTCTGTTCCGACTACCAAACACTCATATGCCATATACCATGCCATATTCGTCGCCACCATTGCAACCAAGGAATCACGGCCAATCTCTTCACAGATTATCGCCTGATCTGTATGGCTGCCTCCCATGCCACCGTACTCTTTGGGCATAATAACACCCAAAAGTCCTTGCTTGGACAGTTTTTCAATAATGCTGTAGTCAAACTCCGCTGTTCTATCAAATTCCGCTGCTCTTGGGGCTACCTCTTTATCACAAAATTCCCGCACTACATTCTTCAATACCTCTTGTTCCTTTGTGTAAGAAAAATCCATTTTAAACCTCCCTTAATTTTAATTAATGTATTGAGCTTTGCAAAGCTATTTATGTTTTGAAGAAGTGTACCTGAGAGGGAGTTGCATAGATTTTTTTGGGGATCCATCTTAGTCCGCCAGAGGCGGATAGAAAATTCACCTGTTTGAGACATAAGAGCGAGTTTGTGAATTTTCAATGGAGCGAGCTTAGATGGATCAAAAAATGTATGCTGAAGCGAAAAGGGGTACTTTTCCAAAGCTCTAAAAGTTACAAAGACAGAATACAAATAATATAAAATTATTGTCAAGGGAAAAATACACACAACCCCACTTTTTTATTCAATCTCTGTTAAAGACATTCTAAGCAGTTCCAGAGGTACCAGCATAACCGGATGCCAGCCGTACTCTATTCCCTTGTTTTCCCCTAAGATAGTCAATTATAGGATCCACAATTAGAGGAACAACATCGGGGAGCATCTTGGGCATCAGGTTATCCATTACTTTGGGCATGAGTTCCGGCATCTGTTCCTTCATATAATCAGGCATAGGTATCTTTTCTGCAACACGTTCCAGCATGGCAGGCATAACCTTTGGCATCATTTTGGGCAGCAAGATCGGGAACAGGATCGGAAACATAGGCTTCATCATCCAAAGTAAGGCACCGCCCAGTGGACCAAGTTTCTAGACAAAACGCATCATGCCGCCCATTCCCATGGGCATAGCATTGATGAGCTCCGGCCACATGCTGCTCATCAGGTTTGCAAATCCCTGGGGGGTCATCAAGGCGATCATCCCTTCAAAAACCGCCCATTGCCGTGTCACTTCCGGCTCCGGGTCCTTGAATTTTTTGCCCAGACCCAGGCAAGCAAAGGCCGCCAAATCATGAACACCTATAGCTTTACCCTTTTTGTCCGCACTGACACGGAGTTGAAACTCACAACAGGGGGGCATAGGGCCAGAATCGCCTCGGCATCTATCTCCTCGGCTTCCTTGATTCTTATATCCCCCACATCATGGGCAACCAGAGGTTCCTTAAGCAATGTCAGCACAGAGCCACAGCAGTGAGCATCCTCTCTGTTATACTCCATCTCTTCAAACTTGATCCCCGGAATCGCCTTAATCATATCCCTGGGAGGATCGTAAATTCCACTGACTCTTCCCATATGACAGGAGTCATGCCAGGTTACCTTCTTATTAACCTCGTGTGTATACCTGAACTTATCTTCTCGAATCTGTTCGCTGATAATCTGGCTGTAATGCCTGGTCTTAATATCGAATTCAATGCCATGTTTTTTAGCCCACTGGGGGTATATGTGCCTCCACATCATATCACAGGCAGGGCAAGATGTAATAACCGTATCTGCACCGCATGCCTTTACAGAGGCAATATTCCTCTTCATGTTATTGAGGAAGATATCCCACTTGCCACCTACCAGCATAGGGGTTCCGCAGCAATTCTCCTTGGGTCCGAGATAGGTAAAATCCACTCCGGCAGCATCCAGAAGGGTTACTGATGCCTTCCCAATATCTTCCTCCACATAGCTTGCCGTACATCCGGCAAAATAGACATTATTGGCCTTTTTGTTTGGGCCGTGTTTCTCCCTCAACTCCTCAGGGAACCATGCGTCCCGATTCTTTCTGTAACCTGCCCAGATATTTCCTTCTTTGGTAAGGGCAGCAGCCATCATCTCAAAAGGCGGAAAGGTCATCTTACCATCTTCATGGATCAGCTTCCCGCGCAGTTTCATCCATGAAGGCTCAATAGGCAAAGAGGCAGAGCATCTCTGATTACACAGCTCACAGGTCGTGCATGCTATAATGGTGTCTACCATCTTCTGATCCCAGTCTACTTTATTCTCCATATATTCCCTGAGCCAGTACCATTTCCCTCTTGGACTTTGACTCTCCCATCCGCGACCATAGAACTGGTCGCATTCGTCAACACAGTAACCACACTGGGAGCAGGAATAGGCATACCAAGCCACATCAGGCGGGATACCCCTTATGGCTTTTTTGTAGCGTTCTCCAACCTGGGTGATTACGGCATTCCCGAATGGTCGAATCAGTGGTTCAAAGATACTGACTATCTTCATCAGAGATCCGATGATTCCACTGCTCAGAACCTTTTTGGGGTTGAAGATACCTTTTCTATCCACTTCCTTTTTAAACTTTTTAAGCCTTTCTAACCGATTACTACCCAGGACATCTTCGGCTTTCTTGGTGAAGTAAAGACCTGTTGAATAAGCCCGCCCCCCATGTCGTTCGGCAATTTTGATTATAGTCAGGACGAGGCCGAAAACGAAGTTGTAAGAGAATCTCCTCTGGTCAGAGGGAATAAAGCCAAGTATAACCGCTTCAGGTTTTCCCTCCCTGCCTTTATGAATGATTACCCCTTCTTTCACAATAGGTTGATTTACCTTTCGCTCAATTTCGCTCATCACCTCACCCAGATTATTAAGAGGGACAATTACCTCCGCAGGGACAAGGGAAGGTCCCATGCGTTTCACAACCATAAGCTTAAACCTGTTTTCCCATTCATGCTCCGCAATTCTATCAGACAAAACCTCGCCTTCAAACATTCCAGCAATTTCAGTTAGCTTCTCCTTTATTTTTGAGGCGTCTTTCTCTGCATAAGCAATCGTTACTACATATGCAGCCGGTAAAATAATGCGGTCTTCCACTGTGTGTCCCAGGTGTTCCATCAAAGGAGTCCTGTTTTTAAGCTCAGCCATTTTCGGGTTGATAAAAACAATCGACCAGAAGGGTAATTCATTTTTGTCCATAGTCTCTCTATAGCCTCTTGCAACTTCCTGGCATCAGGAAAAGCAAGGGCGCTAACGGCAATATTTTCCAACTTCTTGATTTTCAAGGTCACCTGGGTAATAAACCCGGTGGTCCCCTCGGCATCCGCAATCAGATCAAGATCATCGCCGGAAAATTCCTTAATGGCGCCATCAGGCAATACCACACGGGCTCTTATTACATTCTCTCTAAAATACCCATAGGCGTATGACCCAATACCTGCACCACCCTGAGCTAACCATCCACCAACAGAGGATGAAGGAGCGCTTGTAGGATAGAGACGGAGATCCAACTTTTGCTTCATCAGTTCCTTCTGTAGTTTTTCCCATGTTATCCCGGGCTGAACAGTAACCTTCAAACTATCACTGTCTGTGTGAATGATCTCCCGCATACGCCAGAAATCTACTACTATCCCCTTCTTCGTAGGGATAGCCCCTCCATGCCCACTGGAGGCCTTTCCTCGAGGGGTAAGGGGCATGTTATTCTCATTTGCCCATGCAGCCAGGCGAGCTATCTCTTGTTCTGACTCAGGCTGGACAATTGCATCCGGGATAGTACTCCCTATGAAGGGGTGAATTATGCCCGGGATAGCTGCTGTATCGTGGGAATAAAGCCTACGCTCTGTCTTATCGAAAGTTACTCTCTGATCAAATTCCTTCTTTAACCAGTCTTTTTGTTTTGACGTTAGACGTGCCATTTTATTTACCTCCAACAATATACCTTAATAGTTCACACTGGAAAATTCCCTTGTTTTTACTTAATCTTAACCATGACTACATTGCCTTTGCCATAAGATTCTTTTTATGCTCCAACTGTTCCATCAAAACCTCGCGCATGATATCGCAGGCCTGGTCTAATTTGGGACTCGACAGAGCGTAAATAATATATGTTCCTTCCCGACGGGTAACGACCAGGCCTTTAGATTTGAGGAGGGACAAATGCTGGGATATATTGGCGGCAGGATAACCGGTAATCTTAATCAACTCTCCAACTGTCCGTTCTTGCTCCCTTAAGATATGAACAATTGCCAAACGTTTAGGGTTTGAAAGCATCTTTAATATGTCTGCTTGAAGTTCTAATAATTCCATTTCTGTCTCTGAAAACTCCATTTGTCACTCCTTTATTAAGTTCGTATATTCGCATCTTCTAATATATTATATACGTTAAATATCGAAAGTCAATAAAAATTTTGCTGGAGTGTTATGTCTCTGGAATTAAAGAACTCTAACGGCTGGTTATAGGTTATAAGATTGATGTATTAAGGGACAGGATTTAAAAGTTTTAAGATTTTGGAACAATGAAGTATTAACGAACATAGCAGGGATATTAGAGGTAATAACAGAGCATTGTTTATCTCACCCTCCACTACCCCTCCCATCAAGGGAGTGGTAGTGGAGGGTCTCCAATCAAGAGGTGGACTTACCCACTTGAAATGAGAGAGAGCCATAATTTTTCTATTTGGAAATCTTCCACCCTGTCACAGGGACAAACCTTCCACTGCTCGGGTCAGCCTTAAAAACCTTTGCCGAATTTATCCCCTTGTGATTACTGGAACTAAAGTTTACTGGACCGGAGAGCCCTTTCATGTCAAAATCCTTTATGCTTTCCAGAGCCGTTACCAGCCGCTCTCCGTCTACATCCCTGCCTGCCCTTAAAAGCCCTTCATTCAATACCACACCAATTGACCAAATGAATGTGTGTGTCTTCCCCCGATATGGCTTTTCTGTACCAGGTGCATATTTGAGGATTACCTTCCTCATGAAGGCTACACCTTTACCCTCGTCATACCATGAGGCAAAAGGGCTCGCTACATAGTATTTTTTTGCTGCTTCCTTGGCAGCATGTATAGCCTGTTCGTCGGCTGCCGCTGTGTTTCCAAAGACATGTACATCCATACCTAACTTCTTTAATTCCCGGAGTAGTAGACCGGCAGGTTGGGTAAGAAAACCGCACAATACTATGTTGTTCACCCGATACCTTTTCATAGTCATCACCTGGGATGTGGCATCAAGAGAACCAGGGTTTAATACCTCTTTTGTTACGGGAGTCAGTTTATGGAATTTTAGCCTCTTAATTGCAGATTCGAGGTCCAGTTTTCCTGTTTCATTATCAGGGTAAACCAGGGCAACCCTGGGATTCTGAGGCCTCAGATCCTCTATCATGTAATCGATGATAATCTTCATTGTATTGGGATAGGTTTCAAATACAGCAAAGATATATCTTTTAAAAGGTGATACGTTCTTATCATTAGGTGGTATCGCCATGGTTGGGATCTTTTCCTTTTCCATGTGTCGAAAGAGGGTTACAGTTGCCCCTGAAGATGTAGGCCCAATCAGCGCTAATATCTTATCCCTGTAAAGGAGTTTTTTGAAAGAGGCTATGGCCTGGGGGATCGAATATCTGTCATCCTCAACTATGAGTTTTACCTTCCTGCCGTTAATCCCACCATGTTCGTTGACATATCTGAAGATGCTTCTTAAAGCGTTGGTTCCGGGTAGAGTCAGATCGGTTGCAGGACCGGTTTGATCGAGTATAACCCCGATCGTTAATGTATCACTGGTCACTCCTCTTGGCTCATCAGCATATCCCTTGCTCATGAAAGTAAAGACACAGACCAAAACTACACAAATGGCACAAAACAATTTGAAGTTCATTTTCATTGCACCGCCTCCTTTTTAATATTTTCTGAATTCACACTGAAAAACAGTAAAAGATAAACCTATTCCCTATTTAGTGTCCATCCAGAAACTCCCCCTCCCCTGGAGGGAGGGGGCTGGGGGGAGGGGGAATATGTTTGCAACTCAACGAAATTACACATCTTTTTCACCCCCACCCTAACCCTCCCCCATCAAGGGGGAGGGAATTTAGGGTATTTCTGGATGGACACTATTTATATAGTTAAATATAGGGCTGATGTCAATAAAATTCCTGCTGGTATTGGATACCCTATAAGTTCTTTTTTCGGCATTGTTAATTTTGTATAGTTTTAATGAATAAAACTAACAGATTTTCAATAAGTTAACTTTAGATATCTATACCAAATTAACAATGCCGAAAAATGTTAGAAAACATCCTCGAAGACAACATCAAGGGCTTACGGAAATCCGTAAGCCCTTGATGTTTTTTGGTAGCGGGGAGTGGATTTGAACCACTGACCTTCGGGTTATGAGCCCGACGAGCTACCAGACTGCTCCACCCCGCGATAGAGTGATATAATATAAAATAACCCGGCTGGTTGTCAAGGTTTATTTAGTTTTTCCGTAAGAAAAAGGGCAACAGCTTATATCCATCCTCAATAAACAGATTGTTTATCCTGGCTGATTTTTCATTAAAGCCCATATCCTTTGAGGGTTTAGTTTCTTTATCTTCGGATGAGAAAATAGCGAATGGTACAGGGTCAGGTGTATGACTCATTACGGATAAAGGGGTAGAGTGGTCAGGTAAAACCATTATCCTGTAGTCTCGAAATCTATTTATCTTATCCAGAACCGTTCCAACAACCTCTTTGTCGAAACGTTCAATGGCTATTAACTTATTTTTAAGATCACCGCTGTGAGAGGCTTCATCAGGCGCCTCTACATGAAGGTATACAAAGTCTCTTTTCTCCAGCGCTCTAAGGGCATAGTTTGCCTTTCCCTGGTAATTGGTGTCAAGGTATCCGGTAGCACCAGGGACATCAATCACCTCTAGCCCTGCATAAACGCCAATCCCTTTGATCAAATCCACGGCCGAGATCACTGAACCTGTAATACGGTATCTTTCTAATAAAGTTGGCATCTTTGGTGACTTACCCTGCCCCCAAAGCCATATGGAGTTTGCCGGTTTCTTATAGTTTTTGATCCTTATCTTATTGAGATTGCTGTTTTCAAGGATAGTCTGGGAATCATTCATCAATTGAAGGATTTGTTTTTCCCCTTTGCCTTTTGGCAGATACGAGTCTATGGCCTTGCCGGAAATATCATGGGGAGGGGTTGTGCTAAGTTCTTTTTGTCCATTCTTCCAAACCATAAGGTGACGGTAGCTGACTCCAGGATAAAACTTAATGTCTTTTATTCCCAGTTTTTGATCGATCTCATGGATAATTTCTTCTGCCTCTTCTGTAGATATGTGACCTGCACTATAATCATCCATATATTTTTTGCCGTTTTTGACTGAAAGTGTTACCAGATTACACCTATAAGCGACATCTTCGGGGCCGAGTTTTAAACCAAGACTGGCAGCTTCTAAAGGTGCCCTGCCAGTATAATACTGTTTGGGGTCATAGCCAAGGATAGATAGATTCGCAATGTCGCTGCCTGGATGCAATCCCATTGGTATGGTCCTTACCATGCCCAGTTTTCCCTTTTGGACTATTAGATTCATGTTTGGTATGTCGGCCACCTCAAGAGGTGTTTTACCCCCAAGTTCGGGAACAGGGTAGTCGGCCATTCCATCGCCGATTAATATAATGTGTTTCATCTTGTTTAAAGCTCTAGTATTTCTAATATCTTATCTACCTCTGGCGGGAGTGTTATCGGTTCACCGGATATCTTTATAGCACTCTCCGGGTCTTTCAAACCATGCCCTGTTAATGTACAGACAATACTTTCTCCCTTTTTGAAGAGCCCCTGTTTGTTTAATTTAATAACCCCGGCCACCGAGGCTGCCGATGCGGGTTCGCAGAATATCCCTTCATATCGGGCTATTAACTGATACGCGTTGATGATCTCTTCATCTGACACCATATCAATGGTTCCTCCTGATTCATCCCTGGCTGCCTCTGCCTGTTTCCAGCTTGCCGGATTGCCTATTCTGATGGCTGTTGCCACAGTTTCAGGTGCTTTTATGATTTCCCCTCTAACTATAGGCGCAGCCCCCTCTGCCTGAAAACCTATCATTTTAGGCAGAGAAGTAATTCTTCCAGAAGACTTATACTCTTTAAAACCCTTCCAGTAAGCGGTTATATTGCCTGCATTACCTACTGGTAACGCATGGAATGTAGGGACGAAACCCAACTGGTCACAGATTTCAAAGGCGGCTGTCTTTTGCCCTTCTATCCGATATGGGTTTAAGGAATTTACCATTGTAATGGGATATTTCCCTGACACATCTCTTACAATTTTCAGTGCCTCATCGAAATTCCCATCTAATTGAATTACTACAGCGCCATGCATCATAGCCTGAGATAGCTTTCCCAGGGCGATCTTCCCCTTTGGGATAAGCACATAAGCCTTCAAACCCCCTTTTGCTGCATAAGCAGCAGCAGAGGCAGAGGTGTTCCCCGTTGAGGCGCAAATAACCGCTTTGCTTCCTTCTTCTAATGCCTTGGATATAGCAACGGTCATTCCCCTGTCTTTGAAAGAACCTGATGGATTGAGCCCCTCGTACTTTAAGTAAAGGTCGATTCCTTTATTTATATAGTCCCTTAGTCTGCTGGTCCTGATAAGAGGTGTATTACCCTCATTTAAAGTGATAATCTTGGAATCGTCCTTTATAGGCAAAAACTCCCTGTATTTTTTGATTATTCCTTGCATAATGTATTTCCCTCTAAAGTTGAGTCTCCGTCTTCTATTCTCAGCAATACCGTATTGTCAAGAGTTATTGACAGATTGTCTATCTTTTTTAATGCCTTTTGAACATTAGCCTCTTTGGCTTCATGGGTTAGCATAAAGATCGGCACAGCCCCCTCAATCTCTCTTCCCTTTTGGATGACCGATGAAATGCTGATATCCAGATTGCCCAGGATTCCTGATATCTTTGATAGTACCCCCGGTCTGTCTTTAGCATAAAATCTCAGGTAATACCTGCTTGTAATATCATTCATGTTCTTGATTTTCTGCTTTTTTATATTTTTATATTGAAAAGAAAGGGAAGGTACCCTCTGACTGCTGCCCTTTATAATATTACGACAGATTTCCATGATATCACTTATTACTGCACTTCCTGTGGGCATCATCCCTGCCCCTTTTCCATAAAACATGGTCTTGCCTACTGCATCCCCATTGATAAATATAGCGTTGTACACTCCGTTGACCATAGAAAGAAGGTGGTTATTAGGCAGAAGGGTAGGATGAACCCTGGCCTGAATCTGTTTGTTCTCTTCTTTGGCTATTGCCAGTAGTTTTATTGTATAGCCCAGCTCTCTTGCAAATTCTATGTCAAGAGGGGTAATCCTGGAAATCCCTTCAACATAGATATCGCTTAGCTTCACGTTAATCCCATAAGCCAGGGATAAAAGTATGGCTAACTTATGTGCTGTATCCAGACCTTCAATATCCAGGGTGGGGTCTGATTCGGCATAACCCTTGTTTTGGGCATCCTTCAATACATCTGTAAATTCTTTGCCTTTACTGGTCATTTCTGAAAGGATATAGTTGGATGTGCCGTTCAAAATCCCAAAAATAACCCTAATGTTGTTGGCAGCCAACCCCTCTTTGACAGAGCGGATGATAGGGATGCCACCACCCACACTTGCCTCAAAGCCGATGTCCACCTTTTCTTTGTAAGCCTCTCTGAATATCTCCGCACCATGAACTGCCAGCAGGGCCTTGTTTGCAGTGACTATATGCTTTTTCTTCTTGATGGCCTTTAAAATGATTTCCCTGGCTGTACCATATCCGCCAATAAGCTCAATTAGGATGGATATTTCCGGGTCGTCGATCAGTTCCTGAACATTGGTGGTTAAAAGCTCTCTATCGACCTTTACCCCTCGGTCTGTTGTAATGTCAGTATCTGCGATCCTCTTCAGAATAATGGAAGCTCCGAGGCGGTCTTCAATAACCTCCTTATTTTGCTGAAGGATTTTTACTACACCGGTACCTACAGTCCCAAACCCTACCAATCCAATTCCTATTTTCTTCACAGTGCCCCTCGTTTTGCATAATATCATTTGCGTACTAATCTACTAAATATTTCGATCTGATGCAAGGAATTTAATTACCAAACCTGGCATTTCACTTGCTATAAAAACCGGACATTTTGAAATACTATTGACACAGTTATTTGTTTATTTATTGACACACAAGAAGTTTTTCCCTATACTTGCCTGTCAGAAAGCAAGTTCTATCAAATGATAGAACTATTGGGAGGCAGATAGTATGGCATCTGTTATTAAGTACTATGAGGGAATCGACTCGGTTGCCGTAATCGGTAACTATTTACCCCGCCTATGCGGTATTGCAACATTCACTACTGATCTTGTCGAAGCATTATCAACAGAAGCGCCCGGTATAAACTGCTGGGCGGTTGCCATGAATGACACAGCCGAGGGATATGCATATCCTGAAAAAGTGCGAT
>Ga0210049_1000134_pt1 | contig 51768 bp, 44 predicted proteins | sample CryGeyCG2014_300_2_FD_183964 | JGI IMG/M metagenome (GOLD analysis project Ga0210049, IMG submission 183964) | Groundwater microbial communities from aquifer - Crystal Geyser CG06_land_8/20/14_3.00 (SPAdes) (version 2) | ecosystem: Environmental > Aquatic > Deep subsurface > Groundwater | place... | reverse complement strand
CGCGGCTACAGAAAATTTTAAATCCCTGTCCCCTGCTAAAGGGGAGGTCTCGGCACGGTCTTCCAACCGAGCTCGGTAGAAATGTCTCATTTTCACACAAAGGACATCTGCCTGTTGGTTTTGGGCACACCATCTTTTTTCCCTCCTTTGTTTTGGGTAGGATATTTGGTGATAGTAATTATAGCATACACGCTGTACAATTGGGCAATGGGTAGCTTCCTGCGGTTTTTTGCATTATTTGTTTTTGTTTTTTCTGTATATTTCTTTGGTTGGTTGTTTTTGTACCGAATTGGAGTTAACGAACTTTTAATTCAGAGCGCGGATTCCGTTCCCGCCACTTATTTGCCTGTAAGTATTTTAAAGGAAGGAAATTTTAATTTAAACGAATATTACGATTATTTTCGCAAAAAGTGGCCTGACGGCGATGACAAGAAAGCAAAACCCTATTATTTAGCATACTCCACAAAAGGAGATATCGTTTCTTACTTTCCAACAATGAATGCTGTTTTGGCTCTGCCTTTTTATACGCCTCTCTTGTTTAGGGATGTTGCGCCTAACTCCGAACTAATTCCTATTTTTGGGCGAATATCCGCATCCTTTTATGCCGCTTTGTCTGCCGTTTTTGTGTATCTGATATCGCTGACAATAACAAAGGACAAAAAGAAGTCTTTTCTGCTTTTCTTTTCTTATGCCTTTGGCACTATAACATGGGGACTTTCAAGCCAAACGCTTTGGCAGCATAGCCCCAGTCAAATGCTTCTCTCTTTGTCCTTATATTTATTAATAAAGGGATTAAATGATGTTCGTTTTATTAAATATGCTGGTTTTGCCTTGTCCCTTGCAATTCTTGTTAGACCCACGGGACTTATCCCCGCCTTATTTTTTACATTATTTGTGTTTCTAAAATATAGAAAAGAATTATTTAAATTTATTGGGCTGTCTTTATTTCCTCTTATTTTTCAATTTTGGTACAACAACGAGTATTTTGGAGGCATATTAAAACATTCTTACGAGAGTCAGCAATTTACGAATTGGACGGGAAAGTTTCCGGAAGGTTTTTTTGGGTTATGGTTTTCTCCCAGCAAGGGGCTATTGCTGTATTCTCCAATATTTATCCTTTCGTTACTGGGGGTTTATTTTATATGGTCCAATAGGACGAAATTAGAAAAGGAGGTCATTTTAATTTTTAAACTTTTATCCATTGTAATTTTATTGTTTACGATGATGATGGGGCGATGGGTACATTGGTATGGTGGATGGGGGTTTGGGTATAGAATGGCTGTGGATATAACGCCATTTTTAATTTTGTTTTTAATCCCTGTATTGCAAAGCTCTTTGTGGAAAAAACTGCGATATATTTACTTCCCACTTCTTTTCTGGTCGGTAGTAGTAGAGGTTTTTGGGTTAGTGTTTGACTTTAGGCATTGGCATACATTGTATGATGACGGCCCAATAAATACCGGGTGGCTTTGGTCCATTAAAAATTCCGAAATGGTTTATTATTTTAGGAGGCTGCTTTTGAAATTCAAATGAAATTAAGTTATTTAGTTGTTACTTTATTATTTACAATACAGCTAATATTTCTTTTTTCGGTTGTTAAGGATAGGGCAGAAAGTCCAAACGACTTAAGTTTTATGGCTGGCGTAGTTTCGTGGGAGAGATTTAATCGTCCAAATATAGATGGTACTCCGCAAATATCTACGAGGGATAAAGCTTTTTATAATGGAAAATTCTATTCCTCGAAACCACAATTTTTGCTTTTTGCTATGGGGAAATCTATAAATATTGTTTTTAACTTGGTAAAAAGGGAGCTTTTGCAAAATGACATACCTATATATAAGACTGCTACATACTTAACGTCCACAATTCCAATTGTATTAATATGTATTATCCTATTTATTCTTTTTAATACTAATTATAAGATTGGCATTTATAAATCGTTGCTTTTATCTACTATTTTTCCTATTGCAACTTTGTTTCTTGCTTATTCTCAGTATCTAAATACCCACACATTGACAGCACTCTTTACATTTTTAATACTTGTCCTGATTGTTAATCCGAAGCCTTTTCAGAGAAGAGGCATTTTGTTGTATAGCTTATTGCTTGGATTTTTTTTATCGGCGTTATTAGTTTGCGAGCCGTCCTTTTTTCTTTTGAGTTGTCTTTCGTTAATTTTTCCTTTATACAAATTGTTTAGAAAAAGTTACAGGCCTTATTTGTATATTTTTTTTGGATTTATACCTTTAGCATTACTTCACTTCTATTTCAATTATCTTTCTTTTGGTGTTTTGTATCCTCCTCAAATGAATATGGCAAGATACTTTGGATATCCGGGTTCGCATCTTTATAACATAACTAATCCTTTGGATATCAATGTTTATCGTCCGCATTTTATAATTCTTCTATTTAATAATCTTCTTGGCACTCATGGACTATTTTTGTATATGCCGGTTCTGCTTTTCTTTTTCTTGCATAAAAAAAAGACAGGTCTTGGATGGATTTTTACTTTGTCTGTTTTGATAATTTCTATCGTAGCTTATTCTGTAACTTCGCCGAATTTTGGCGGGTGGTCTTATGGAAACAGGCGTTTAATTCCGTTAATTCCTCTTTTATTTTACTACGCAGTTCTGGCTGTTTCTAAAACTAAAAGTAAACTGCTAAAGATACTGTTTATTGTGCTTATTTTTGTTTCTATATTTTTTTCATATCTTGGATTTAAAAATACTTGGTTTAATAAAAAAATTCATATCACTCGCGATTTTTCATATTTTCCTTTGTTGTATAATTTAAACAAAGATTATTTTAAGATTTTTTCTTATGACCCATAAAAATAAATTTTCAATCCGCCAGCTGGCGGACAATTTTCAATTTTCAAATTGGCCTGCCTTGCTGGTTATTAATGCTATAACATTATTTTTATGCTTTTACAATGTGGGTGGGCTTGAAGTTGGCAGAGATGAGGGGGTGCATGCATTTGCGGCAAAGACGCTAGCTTTTGAGGGTCGTTATGCTCTAAAAAGTGGAATGGATTACTATAATTTTGACAGGCGTATTGCGGTAGGTCCAACAATAATTGCTCCCACCGCTCTTTTGTTTAAGCTTTTCGGGGTTTCGCTTTATACCATCAGGGCCGTTCCAGCGCTTTATTTTTTGCTCTTTATTTTGGCGTTTTACTTTTTAGTCAAACGAGAGTTTAGTAAAACTACAGCCTTTTTAACCTGCCTTCTTATTTTATCTTCTCAGTGGTCGTTTTGGAGAGATATTGCTTTGTTTAATCCTATTTACAGAACTCTTACAGGCGAATCTGCTGGCCTTTTCTTTTTAGCGCTATCCCTTTTGTTGTGGAAACGGGGCTGGGTTTCGGCATTTGTGTTAGGACTTGCCATATTAACAAAATATCAATTTGCGCTGGCAATAGTACCGTTTTTGTTAGTTCGATTTGCAAAATACGGGATACTCCCGAATCGGGAGAATCCCGGTTTGGAGAAATTGAAAGAGTTCTTATCTACCGGGTTTTTTTTGGCGTTTCCGTTATTTTGCTGGTTTTTAGTTCAGTACATGCTTTTGGTATCAGAATCCTTTTGGAGTCAATTATCCTCTTACAGAAATTTCTCAGATCAAACCTGTGACTTATCTTTTATTCGCATCAAACAAAACATTATAGACAAATGGGCGGAATTAACCCCCCCTGCCCTAAAGATATTTTTTACCCTGCCGGCAATTATTTATGGGTGGTTTCACACAGTCCGTGAAAAGGCATTCAGGAATGGTGTAAAAGTTTTTATGATTATTTTTTCAACAATTTGGATGGTGTGGTATTTATTTTCACGAGGGTACATTCGTTACGAAATACCGGGTTTATATTTCTCCTTGATTTTTTTGTCTTTGTTTTTTGTAAATTGTTTTAAAGGAGTATCCTTTAAAAAGGATACTCCTTTGCTAATTTTCATCACCTCTTTATTTACTCTTATTATTGGTTTTGGATTTTATATAAACTATCGCGAGGCTAAGGTTATAGAGCCTAAGAGTGCTTATAATATGGCAAAATATTTAAAAGCACAAGTTTCGCCCGGCAATATTTTAACGGGGGAGTTGGACTATGCAGTCGATTTATTTCTGGATGACAGGAGGCTCTCTTTGTTTCATGCTTTTTCGGGGGCTAGGCAAAAGGCATCTTTGGATGAGAATTTTGTTTATCCTACTAATAATAATTACTCTTACATAATTTCAAAAGATAACGATCCCACATTTGAAAGTCTTTTGAGATTGGACGATTGGCGGTTTGTAGAGAAGTTTGGAGACTTGAGTTTATATAGGTTTGTGGATTGTGGGTGTGGGAATTAAGGTGAAATTCAAAAGTCAAAAATCGGTCCGCCAGCTGGTGGGTAACAATTAAAAGTTGAGAAATGATTAAATTTTTGAATGAATATAAATATCTTATCCTAATTTTGATTTTTTCTTTTGTCCTTCGTGTTTGGGGTATTTCTTTTGGCTTTCCCTTTTTTCTTCATCCGGATGAGACCAAAATTGTGGAACCCGCCTTAACTATAGCATTTAATATCAAAAATGCCGACTTCAACCCGCACTTTTTTTATTATCCGCATTTTTTAATGTATCTGTTGGTAGCAGTTATTCAAATTGTAAAAGTTATTTTGCTTCCTTTTGGTTTCTTTAATACCCTGCCAAAGGAAGTTTTTTATTTTATGGCTCGTTTAATTACGGTTTTGTTTGGAACAGCGTCTGTTTATTTAACTTATTTAATAGGAAAAAAAGTTGCTCTCAAGGGAAGGGAAGAAAAAATTGGACTTTTATCCGCCCTTTTTTTGTCGGTGGTGTTTCTTCATATTCGTAATTCGCATTATTATACTGGTGATGTTCCCGCTACTTTTTTTATCCTTCTTTCCTTTTATTTATTCTTATTCGGGATACTCCCGAATCGGGATACTCCCGATTCGGGAGTATCCCGACTTAGCATTGTACTTTCGGCTTTCTTTTGTGGTGTGGGAATCTCCACTAAATATTATCCCGCGCTTTTATTGTTTCTATATGTTCCGATTATTTTGTACACATTTAGAAGAGACTTAAAAAAGGCGGTATTAAATTGTTTTATTGTTGGATTTACTGCTCTATTAGGGTTTTTAATGTTTACGCCTTACGCTCTTTTAGACAATCAAAAATTTATAAGGACAATGAAGGAGTCTAGTCTTAGAAGTTCGTCGGGATTTGTGGGGGCATCTAGCAAAAATCCTTTTTATTATATTTACAACAAAGACGCTTCCATCGACGAATCATTTTCAGGCAATTCTTTGGCGGAAGGACTAGGATGGGGATTTGTTGTGTTATCATTGTATAGCGCCGTTTTTGTATTGTTTGGCGCATTTAACAATAAAACAATACAGCCATACAACAATTTACTTATTTTTATATTTGGAATTGAATGTCTGTTTTACATTTTCTTTGCGAGGTATCCTGTAAAACTTGTTCGTTGGCTTGTTCCCATAACACCTTTTTTGTCTATCTCCGCCGCTTTTAGTTTCTTTGGTCTCTTCGGGGTCAGACCCCGGAGGGGTCTGACCCCTATTCTCCCTATTCTTCCCGCAATAAGTTGGTTAATTGGAGCTTTTGTACTTATTCCCAATGTATATAAATCGCTCCGTTTTGATTATGCGCTATCTAATGGTGACACCCGTATCCGCGCCTATAATTATTTGTTGGACAATATCCCAAAACAAACATCCATTATTTTTGAATCTATTTTAATTCACAAGATGGTGGAGGATGGAGATTATAAATTTTTTCAAATCACGCATGACAGATACAATACCAAAGGTGAAATAGAAAATGATTTTCCGCTGGATTTTAATAGAATGCTTATAGAGTCGCAAGCTCAATATATTATCATTAATGGTTGGTCCCGTCAAAAATACTTTAATCCAAGCTCCAACCTTTTCTTTCCTGAAGTTTCTAAGGCGTGGCAAGATTTTTATAAAGAGCTTGATGCGAGATTTTATAGAGTCGCTGTTTTTAGTCCTAATGAGGAACTCCTATCCGGCCCTGAAATTACTATCTATTCAACAGAAAAGTAGTGTCTTTTACAGATTGTATCAAAGCCCTTTAAGGGCTATGCTTAATTACAGCTTCAACACAGCCCAAATAGGGGTCTGACCCCTTTAGGGTCAGACCCCTAAATGCGCCCCTAAATGTGCTTTGCAAGCGGGAGGGGTGGTTTGCTACAATGGTTGTTAATGACCTTGAATAAAAGAATAGCTTCCGATAGCATAAAAACCACCACTGTTACCTTTCTAGTTCAAACGGTTTCCTTTGTTATATCAGCCATTATTGCCGCCTTTTACGGCGCAACTGGCAATACCGATGCCTACTTTTACGCCCTGTCACTAGTCCTTATCTTTACAACCGGCACGGCGGGCATACTAAAATCAGTTTTTATCCCAGTTTTTTTGCGGTTTAAAAAAACCCACCCTCACGAGGAAAAAGAAATTTTAGGCTCCTTTTATTTCGTTTTCGGAGCTTTTTTACTTTCTCTTTGGAGTCTTTTTGTTTTCATCTCTTTACTGCTTACGCTCGTTTTCAAACTGCGCCTCGGCGGTATAGAACCGTACCTATTAGGAAAACTTATGTTTCAAATGTCTATTTTGATACTTCTTACAGGATTTGTAGAATGTTATTCAACAGTCTATAACGCTTATCAGCATTTTGTAGTTCCTCTCGCAACCCCCCTTGTCCGCTCTTTAGTCTTTATCGGCTTTGTGTTTGCAACCGGAAAATTTTTAAATGTTCAAAGTTTAAGTATAGGCAATGTGTTGGGAGAATTTGTTCAACTTTTTTTGCTTATATACGCTTTGCATCACGCAAAGATCTCCCTTTCATTTAATTTCAAAGTTCACAGCGCAGTTAAAAGAATGATAAAAATTTCCCTCCCCCCGTTTTTGAGTAACGCTATGACCCGCATAAATAATTTGGTGGACAGCACTTTTGTGGCCCCCCTTCTGGTTGGCGGGGTTACAATACTAAATTATTCCAGCAAAATAGCAGGCATCCCGGAAATGCTTTTAACAGGGGCTTTTTTAACAGTAGTTTTATCCTATTGGTCTCTATCTAGGGCAGAGGGTGAAATGAGCAAGGTGGGCAGCAGTTTAAACAAAGTTATGCTAGTTCTAGGCTTTATTTTTATTCCCTTGCTTTTTCTTATGTATTTTATGCGCTTGCCATTGGTCCAGTTAATGTACGAAAGAAAAAATTTTACTTATGACTTAAGTGCTAACACTGCCCGCTTTTTGGGCTTTTATCTAATTGGGATAATGCCTCTTATTTTGGGAAGAGTTCTAACACGGGTGTTTTTAGTTATAGAGGATACATGGACGCCGTTTTGGGTAGGAAATTTTAGATTTGTTTTAAATATTTTAATGAACTTTCTGTTCGTGAAACTTTTAGGTTATATTGGAATACCTATATCCACAACAATTACTTCCTTTGCTATGTTTGTATATATGTACTTAGCTTTAAGAAAAAAGATTAATCTAGCGGGGGAATTTTCCCTTGCGTATGATTATGTAAAAATGTTGGGGGCAGGTTTAATAAGCGGACTTTTGGCCAAGGCATTATATGATTATATTGTGGGAGCAACATCATCAGGATTTTTGGAGCGGGCTGTATTTCTAGCTTTATCTTCCCTCGCGGGGCTTGGGGTTTATTTGGTTCTAAACTACTTATTTAAAAGCAAGTCTTTGAAACTGCTTGCGGAATTGCGAAAATGAAAATCTGCATTTTTTCCACCACATATTTTCCAAAGGCGGGCGGCGCTGAGAGGTTTATTCATGGGCTTGCGGAAAATTTAACAGCTAAGAGGCATAAAGTATATGTGCTTGTTCCCTACGATAAATCTTTAGATTTGGAATCCTCCCTTTCTTATAAAATTTTAAAGCTTCGTTTTCTAAGCCCTTTTCGCAGTAATTACATTCTTTTGGAAGTAATGTTATTTTTGAATGTGCTTTTTTATATTTTGCGATATCGTTTTGATGTTATTCAAGCGGTAATATTATATCCAAGCGGATTTGTGGCAGCCTTATTCACAAAACTATTTAAAATTCCTTCTGTGCTTCGTCCTACGGGGGAAGATATTCAAATTTATAAAAAGCTTAATTATGGATTGAGGTTAATTCCTTTTGTGGATAGCCGATTAAAAAAATCGCTTGTTAATTGCTCAAAAGTTATAGCAATCAGCCCTTCTATAGATAAGGATTTGTTATCGGTTCTTGGGTATGAAAACAGGGGAAAAATATGTCCTATCTCAAACGGCATAGACTTAAAAAAATTTGGCGAAAAGGCAGAGTTTAATATAAAAAAGGACTTAAATCTTAAAAAAAGCGATAAGGTTATTATTAGTATAGGCAGAAATCATCCCAAGAAAGATTATAAAACTTTAATTAAAGCGGTGTCTTTATGTCCGTTAAATTACCATCTTGTTATAGTAGGTGGGGGGGAGGAGCCTCTGAATGAAATAGTTGCAAAGAAGGATATGTTCCGAACACATTTTTTAGGTCAGCTTCCAAAAAATTACACAGGAAAACTACTGCCTTTTTCTTTTCCTCCCAAAATGGTGGTGGACTATTTAAAAACAAGCGATATTTACGCTTCCAGCTCTTTAATTGAAGGTTCCCCTAATGTTATTTTAGAGGCGATGGCGGCGGGTTTGCCCATTGTTGCGGTTAACGGTTATGGAACTAAAGATTATGTTAATGATAGCGAGAATGGCGCCTTAGTAAAATGCCAAAATCCAGAAAAATTATCCAAAGCTCTTATCAGGATATTGTCAAACAAAAACCTTTTATCAAAATATGCAAAAGCGAGCAAAAAAATGAGTTTGTTGTATAGTTTTAATATTGTGGCAAATGAGTATATTAAAGTGTATAATAGCCTAGTTAAGGAAACCACCTAATATGCTTTCTATTGTAATTCCGATTTTTAACGAAGAAAAAAATGTTACGGCTCTTTATACTGAGTTAACTTCGGTTCTTGGGGGTATAAAAATTCCTTATGAGATAATCTGTGTGGAGGATGGTTCTACAGACGCCACTTTTCAAGCCCTGTCTGTCCTTAATAAAAAAGATGCCAAACTAAAAGTTATTCGTTTTAGAAGAAACTTTGGTCAAACAGCGGCTTTGGCGGCAGGGTTTGATTATGCCAAAGGGGACATTGTTATTTCTATAGATGCCGATTTAGAAAACAGGCCCGAAAATATAAAAGAGCTTTTGAAAAAAATATCTGAGGGTTACGACATTGTTTGCGGGTGGCGCTATAAAAGATGGGGTGGGGGAGTGCAAGAGCTTATTTTAAGAAGGGTGCCTTCCGAGATAGCCAATTATTTGGTTAGAAAAATAACCAATCTGAATTTGCATGACACGGGTTGCACCTTGCGCGCGTATAAGAAATATGTGGTCAAAGATATAAAGCTGTACGGTGATATGCATAGGTTCATTCCCGCTATGGCAAGCTTAAACGGCGCTAGAATTGCCGAAATAAAAGTAGATTACCAGCCGAGAAAATATGGTGTTTCAAAGTACGGTTTTTCAAGAACATTTAAGGTTTTGCTTGATTTAATTTTGCTGAAGTTTTTAATGGGTTATTCCACCAAACCCAGCAGGTTTTTTGGATTTATTGGTTTTTGGTTAAGTTTTTTCGGTTTAGCGGCGGGCGCTTATTTAACTTATGAGAAGCTGTTTTTAGGGCATAATATAGGCAACAGGCCATTACTGCTTTTATCCGCTTTGCTTGTTATACTTGGGGTGCAGTTTGTTACAATGGGGCTTTTAGCAGAAATTATAATGAGAACTTATTACGAATCTCAAGGTAAGAAAATCTACTATATTAAAGAAATTTTGGAATGAACCCAAACAAGAAATTAATCCTGCGCGCTTTTGTTAGCGTTATATTAGTCCTCCTTTTATTAAAGCAAATCTCTTTGAAGGATGTTGTGTTAAATATTAGAGGTGCAAATTTTTTAATTTTGTTTGTGATATCTTCTTTTTTTATCAATTACTTTTTCAGCGCGTATAGATGGCGGGAGCTTATTGTGTATAAAACAAAAAAGAAAGTTGGTATTTTATACCTTTTGAAGCTTTATTACATAGGCTCATTTTTGAGTAATTTTCTGCCTTCCACTATTGGGGGGGATGTGTACAAGGCTTATAAATTGGGCAAAGATACTGGCAATATGGCGGGAGCGGTAACAGCTACTTTTATGGAGAGGTTAATCGGAGTGGTTTCGTTGTCCATTATATCTTCTGTCAGTTTGGTTTGGTTTTGGGGTTTTAGAGGGGCGGTTGTTTTTATAGCTTTTTGGGCGCTTATTTTAGCGGGGTTTTTGGGGCTATGGTTTGTATCAAAATTTAGCAAGAAATTAAAAAATTTTTATGAGAATATACTTTTTTATAAAAGTAATAAAAAAGCGCTTTTCAAGGCTTTGCTTTATTCATTTTTTGTGCAAGGGGGTTCGGTATTCGCCCACTATTTTACGGCGCGGTCGCTGGATATTAACTTATCTTTGCCTTTTTCCTTTTCTGCTTTTCCCGTTATTGGATTTATAAGCTTCTTGCCTATATCTATAAGCGGTTTGGGGGTGCAGGATAATATTTATGTGTTTGTTTTTTCAAAAATTGGTGTTTTGGCGGGGTTAGCGGCAAGCGCATCAGTGTTGTTTCATATTTTAAGGGCATTTAACAGCCTAATAGGCTGGGCGCTGTTGTCTTTTGATAAAGAGTTTAAGGATAGTTTGAGTTTGGATTTTAAAAGTGAATCCGTTGTTAAAATTGAGACGGTTGGAAAATGAAAAAAATGGATAAAAGCACAATTTTTATATCCCTCCTATTTTTGGCAACTAGGTTGCCTCTTTTGGGCAGGGATATTATAAATGTTGACGCCCCCGCTTGGAATTACCGCGCCACCCAATTTTACGCATACCTGAAGAATTTTAATTTTTTAGAAACTTATCGCATTTACCACCCGGGCGTTACCTTAATGTGGATTTCCGGGTTTGGAATAGAGCTTTATAATCAGATTTATAAATTATTTCATGGAATTAGGGCGTCGTATTACGATTACAACCTGTTTCCTTATTTGCATTTCAGCCAAAAATTTCCGCTGGTTTTAGTGGATTTAGGCTTAATTTTACTTTGCTATAAACTTCTAAAAAATCTAGCGGACCAAAAAACCACACTTTTTTTTATAGCCCTTTTCGTATTAGAGCCCTTTGTGGTGGCAAACACCCGCGTCTTACACTTGGACGGTTTAATGCTTTTATTTATGCTTTTGTCTATCCTGTTTATTTTAAATTATCTAATAAATAAAAAGCCCTGGTACTTTTTGGCGTTAGCAAGCGCTTTTGCTGGTATGGCTATTCTTACAAAAGTCTCCGCTGTTTTTATTGTTTTGTTTAATATCCTAATTCTTTTTGTATTTAGGGTTATGGAAGAGAAGAGTGTGAAAGAGTTTGCAAGGAAATTTTTTGGGGATTTAGCCGTTTTTGTTTTGGGGGCATCTCTTGTGATTTTAATAATTTTTCCGGCTATGTGGATTTCCCCCCTTGAGATTATTAGAAAAATTGTTATAGATGGGGTTATAGGCACTGGGCAGTCAGGCCAGCCCCAAACTTTTTTAGGCGAAAATGGCAATGATCCGGGAATGTTGTTTTATATTTACACTATCGCCTTTAGGTTAAGCCCGTTAGCTTTGGTGGGATTTAGTATTTCGCTTATTATATTATCCCAAAAATTTATAAAAAACCCCAAAATTTTTGTTAAAGAGAATAAAACTCTTTTAACATTTGTGCTTTTTGGGGTTTTGTACTTTATTCAAATGGCTATCTCCTCAAAGAAAATTGACCGCTATATTCTGCCCAGTCTTGTGTCTTTATGCTTTTTTTTGGCAGTTGGTTTGTCCTCCTTGGTAAAAAAACGGCTTAACTTACTTATGGGAATTTTGGTGGCGCAGTTTTTATTTTTGTCTTATCCTATCTTTCCCGATTATTTTAATTACGCCAACCCCATTTTGGGGGGGCTAAAAACATCCTTAAAAGTTTTTGGGCCTATGGATTGGGGAGCTGGTTATTACGAGGTTGCTAACTTTCTAAATAAATATCCGCATACGAGTGAGGCCTCTTATCTTGCGGCTTTTAACAACGAATCTATAAAACCATATTTTAAGGGCAGGGTGGAGCAGATTGATGAAGCAAACTTTTCAGAAATGCAATATATAATTTTGCCTCCTTCGGATGATTACCGAATTGAGATTTCTCAAATGCCGAATTTTGAACTTATAAAAACAATTAAGTACGATTCCGTTGATTATTGGTTTATTTATGAAAACAAAAATTTATTTTAGCTTTAAAAATGTTTTTGTCTTGCTTGGGCTTTCTTTTGTATATCTTATTCCAAGAATCGTTCGCTTGGGTTTTGATATTATTAATATTGATTACCCTCTTTGGGACAATCGCGCCACTAATTTTTTTATCTATCTAAAAACCTTTAACTTCATTGAAACTTATAGAGCAAGCCACCCCGGAGTGTCGTTGATGTGGGTCGGTGGGGGAGCGATAGAAATTTTTTCCAGGTTGTACGAGCATTTTTTTCAAGCTTTGCCGGTTATCAATGAATACATTATTTTTCCGTGGCGAAGCCTTTTTATAAAGTTGGCTCTTGTTTTTTCCATACTTTTTGTGTATCTATTAGCGGCTTTTTTAATCAGCAGAATTTTTAATAAAAAATCGGCGGTTTTGTTTTTTATTTTTCTTTCCCTTGAGCCTTATGTTTTAGCCCATGACAGGATTTTTCACCTTGAGGGTTTGCTTACGGCGTTTATCTTTGTGTCGGGACTTTTTTCTATGTATTTTTGGAAGAAAAAGGAGCTTAAATATTTAGTTTTTGCCGCAATTTTCGCGTCTTTTTCATTTTTAACCAAAACAACGGGTATATTCGCCTTTCTGTTTTTCTTTCTTTGCGCAGTTGTAATGTTTAATCACGAGAAAAAAATCCTTTTTCGTAAAACTTTGGCAGTATTTTTGGGATTTGTGTTTTTATTTTGTTTTTTTGTGTTTATGTTTTTTCCGGCAATGTGGGTTAGCCCTTTGGACATTTTGTCCAGGATGTTTTTGGGAAACCTCTCTTTATTGGAAACAGGCCATAGCCAATATTTTTTGGGAAACTGGTCTGATAACCCGGGATTATTGTTTTACCCTTTGGTTTTTTTGTTTAAATCCTCTCCAATTTTAACTTTTTGGGTGTTCGGTTTTTTGGCGTATGTGTTATGGAAGCTGGGAGTAGTGAAAAGAACCCATAAGTTCTCGCGCAAAAATTTAAAAGAAAAAGTTTTGATTATTTTGTTTGTGCTGTTTTATGTTGTTGAGATATCACTTTCCCCCAAAAAAGTTCCGCGCTATATCCTGCCCATTTATCCGCCTCTTTTGCTTCTTATGTCCATAAGTTTTGTGGAGATTTATGAGAAGTGCAAAAATCTAAAAAAGTATATTGTGATTTTTATGTTCCTTGCTGTTTTATCGTTGGTGTTGACTGTCCATAAAACTTTCCCGGACTTTTTGGCTTATACAAACCCGGTTTTGGGGGGGATGAAGAAAGCGGATTATTATATTGGCAATAAGCATTTTGGTTTTGGGTTAAGAGAAGTAGCGGATTATATGAACAAAAAGCCCTATGCTAATGAGATAAAATTAATTTTTGACGGCGATGGTTCTATTGGGCCGTTTTTTTTAGGGATGTCCCGAAACAGCACTTATATTTACAGGGACCATATCTCTACAGCGGATTACTTTCTTCTGCCTTATTATCTTTTAGATACAGACGCAATGTATTTGGAATATAAAAAGGATTTTGTTCTTGAAAAGGTGTTTAATGTAAACAGCTACCCTTATTGGTATTTGTTTAGGAATGTTAGAATTGAGTAAAAGTTAAAATTTAAATGTTAAAAATCAAAAATGAAGGTAAAAAGTTAAAAGTAAGAGGGACATGGGACTGGTTGAAAATATTTATTAGCGGTTGTGAACATAAATTATTGATTGGTATTGTGCTATTAGGCATTATTCTCCGTTTTTGTGGACTCAATTGGGGGTATCCTTTTATTTTCCAGCCGGACGAGGACACACTTGTTCGCGGGGCAACAGGCATAAGATTTGACCCTAATCCGCACCATTTTGACTGGCCAACTTTGCAGACTTACCTTTTGTTTTTTGTAATTTCTATTTGGGCTAAATTCACGGACTTTTTAGCGCTTTTAGGTCTGAAACCATTGGTGAACAACCTTTTCCCCATCTGGTTTGACAGGCCTTTCGTGTTTTATTTGTGGGGAAGAATAATAAGCGCTTTGGCGGGGGGCGGAAGCCTTATTTTAACTTATTTAATATCAAAGAAAATTTTTAATAAGAAAACCGCTTTTTTGGCGGTTTTCCTTTTGGCTATTTCTTTGCAAAATATTGAAGATTCCCATTTTGCAACACTGGATTCTTCCATGACTTTTTGGATGCTTTTAGCTTTTTATTTTGCGCAGAGGATTTATGAGAAGGGTATTCTCAAGTATTACATTTTGGCGGGATTTGTGTCGGGACTTGCGGCTTCAACAAAATATAATGGCGGGGCGATATTTTTGGTGGTTGTTGTTTATCATATTCTTCTGGCAGCTAAGGAAAAGTTTTCTGTAAAGGAAACGCTTTTTTCGAAAAAACTCGGCTTTTCAATTCTTTTTGCGGTGTTTGGATTTTTATTGGGCACGCCTTACGCGGTTTTAGATTTCAGAACATTTATCCGCTTTGATTCTCCTAAAGGGGCGTTGTGGCAATTTTCAAGGCAGTCGGGCATTAGTTTTTTCAAACGATACGGGAATCTACTTTTGCTTGAAAACACTTTTAGGAAATATTCTTTTCTTTCGCTTGGGGTTTATACAAGTTTGCTTTCTGTATGGGGGTTGGCATCCTGCGCAATTTTTAAATACAAGAAAGGTTTAGCTGGGATACTTTCATTCACGCTTTTTTATCTTTGGTATGTGGGGCAGTTTCCGCAGTTTTTGTCCCAGTATTTTAATCCGCTGTACCCATTTTTAGTAATTTTCGCGGCTTTTGGGTTTTTTGAGGTTTTAGGGCTTTTAGGGAGAAAAAGAAGGGAGATTTTTATTTTGATAAGTTTGATTTTTTTTGGATTATCATTGTGGCATGCTGTGAAACTTGTTTTTGTTTTTTCTACGAAAGACACAAGACTACAGGCGAGAGATTATATCTATAAAAACGCTCCTGCGGGAACTTGGATTGCTTTAGCGGGGGCGGATAAAATGGAGATAGAGGAATATAATAATGAGGATAATACAGGGTATAACTTGAGAAGTTTATCATTTTTAATAGATGCTATAGGGAGGCATGAAAGCGAGCGGTTTGTAATAAGTGCGTTGAAGGAGGAGTATAAAATAGGCTATGTGGTGGTGGGAGATTATGGTTTGGATTATGTATTGGCGCATCCTTATGATCCGGGGTTTGAAAATTATTCTTCAGCGCAATGGACGGTGCAGAATTTGGAGGAAGTTATGCGGTTTAAGCCTCGTTTTTACAACGAACCGTGGGTTATAGTTTATAAATTGTAGCTATTTAAGATAGTTTCTAACTGGATAATGGATTTTGTTATTTTATCTAATCAACAATTTGATTTCCCTCTTAAAACCAATAAGTGGCAAGTTGCTACCCGTTTGGCAAAGCTTAATCATAGAGTGATATTCGTTGATCCGCCAATAAGGCTTCGCAAGGCGTTAAAGTCCGTAGTATTAAGAAAGCAGAAATTAAGAGACCTTCTTATTGGGTGCAAAAAAGTTTCCGAAAACCTATATGTTTTTATTCCAGTAACCCTAACCCCAACGGAAAAACCAAATCTTTTCTCCTTTAATTTTTCTAGATTAACCAAATTAATCAAAAAACTTAATTTTCAAAACTTTGTTTTATGGGTATATCACCAAGTTATGACCGACTATGTTTCTTCGCTAAAATATAAAACTCTAGTTTATGACTGTGTTGACGAGTACTCAAAATTTCCTAATTTTGTGGAAAGAGGATTAAGTGAGTATGTGTCTAATGCGGAAGAATTTGTAGCAAGGAAGTCCAACATTGTTTTTGCCACCACCGAAAATCTTGTTAAAAAAATGAAAAAATTTAATAATAATGTTTGTTTTACTCCAAATGTGGGCGATTACGAAAGATTTAAGGATGTGGGTACCGGCAGGTTTAAGGTCCCCGCGGAACTAAAAAAACTTAAAAGACCGATTATTGGTTTTAGCGGGGCTATTGATGCATATAAACTTAACTTAAATCTTGTTCTTAGATGCGCAAAAACTTATCCGATGTACTCCTTTGTTTTAGTGGGACCCAAGGGAGTTAGCGAGTCCAAAACCCCCGCGGTTTTAAAAGAGCTGAAATCGTTTGAAAATGTCCATTTCTTGGGGGAAAGACCTTATGCTGAAATGCCTTTGTATTTTGAAGGTTTTGATGAATATATTATTCCTTATAATCTTAATGAATATACCGTATGGGGTTGTTTTCCGGTCAAGTTCCACGACGCTCTTTCGGCCGGTCTTCCTACAGTGGTAACAGCTCTTCCTTCTTATAAACCTTTTAAGGATGTGTGTTATATAGCAGAAAACGAGGAAGATTTCGTCCGTTTAATAGAAAAAGTGCTAAAAGAAGATTCCGATGATAAAACAAGCCAGCGGAAAAAGGTTGCCAGAAAAAACAGTTGGGATGAAAAAGTTCTCAGGATGCTTAATCTAATAGTGGATGTTAGTGGAAAGAATTGATAATAATATAAGTCATCGCAGCCGCTTGCGTTTTTCCACTTTTGTTAGCGATTTCCAATACGCACGGTTACAAGTAGCCCCAATGTGTGCTTGTCTACTATTTGTAGTTGCTCTTCTTCTGCTATAATTATCCCTAATGGCAGAAAAGAAAAATGTTCTAATTATATCCGCCTCGGGAAATTATGGCGGGATGGAGGTTCATATTCTAAACATTCTTGAGGGCTTGCATAAGGATTTTAATTTTTTTGTAGTTTGCCCCAATGGCAATATTGTTTCGGAGTACGAAAAATACGCCAAAGTAATAAAACTATTTCCTAAATTTGATATAGACCCTATTTATATCTTAAAGATTGTGAGGCTTTTAAGAATACTTAACATATCCGTAGTTCATACTCACGAACTTAAAGCTGGAGTTAACGGTTTAATAGCGGCAAGCCTTTTAAGGCTCCCCTTAAAAATCTCTCATCAGCATACGCCCATATCAAACTGGCAGGTGATGTCCTTGCAGAAAAGAATAAATGCGCTTGTGTATCGGTTATCTGTCAATAAACTCGCTTCGTTTGAAGTAGCTTTAACCTCGGAAATAGAAAAACAGAAAATAAAGGAGGGCATTAAAAAAGAAAAAATTATGGTTATCCCAAACGGCATCTCCCTTAAAACATTTAATTTTCCAAGAAAACTTAAAATAAAATATAGAATAGAGATGTGTGATAAGTACGGCATAAATCCTCAAAACTTAATTGCAGGCTGTATCTCCCGCTTAACCGTAGAAAAGGGGCATAATGTTCTTATAAAGGCTTTAAGAGAAATGGAAAATGCGGGCAGTTTATCCAACATTCGTTTCTTGTTTGTGGGGGAGGGAGAGTTGAGGGAATCGCTTGTCAGAATGGTCAATTCTTATAATTTGGCAAACAAAGTAATTTTTACCGGATTTGTTAGCGAGGAAGAAAAAGTAAAGATATTAGCAAGCTTGAATATTTTTATTTTCCCATCTCTTGCGGAAGGGTTTGGCATTGTTTTAATTGAGGCGATGTCGGTGGGTTTGCCCTGTATTGTTTCAGATTTGCCCGTTTTGAAAGATGTTGCCAAGGAATCCGTGTTATATTTTAATAGTGGGGAGGAGAAAAGTTTGAAAGAGAAAGTGGAGAAAATGGCAAAAAGCAAAAGCTTGCGGGAGGAGTTTTCCAAAAAAGCGTTACAGCAAGTTAAAAAATACGATATAAAGAAGTTTTGGGAAAATTACAAAAAACTGTATGAAAATACTTTTTCAATCCCGCGCTGATATTTTTGATAAGCAGGGAGGCGATACCGTTCAAATGCTTGAAACTAAGGCTTCATTAGAGAAGTTTGGTGTGAGTGTTGACTTAAACTGTTCTTTGTCTGCGGATGTTTCAAAATACGATATCGTTCACATATTCAATCTAGATTGGGTTTGCGAAACCTATCCGCAGATTATAAATGCCAGAAAGCAGGGAAAAAGAGTTGTGCTCTCCCCAATTCACCATTCGCAGAAAGAATTTGAAAGATATGAGAACGAAAATAGATTTGGCTTGATGAAGATTGGGAATTTTTTAATACCAAGCCAGCCTTTAAGGGACGAATCGCGTAATCTTATAAAAGGGTTGTTTTACAGGAAAAAGTTAAAGCCTGCTGTTTACCAGCTTTTAATGGGCATTCGTAATCAGCAAAAGAAAAGTCTTGAGCTTTCGGATGTAATCCTTGTACAAACTGAGCTGGAGGCAGAGGATTTGAAAAAAGATTTTAAAACAAAAAATTTTAAATGGGAAAAAGTAATAAATGGTATTGACGATAAAAAATTTAAATCTCTGTCTACATATTCCAGAAATGGCGAGGATTCAATTATTATCTGTGCCGGAAGAGTAGAGCCCAGGAAAAATCAGCTCAACTTGATTAAAGCTTATAGGAATATGGAAAAAAATAAGTCCGTGCTGGTCTTTGTTGGTTCGTTGAACAAACATCATCCAACTTACATTCAAAAATTTTTAAGAGAGATAAAGTTGTCTAAAGGGGATATAGAATATACGGGATTCATCAGTCAGGACAAGTTGTGCGCTCTTTATTCCACAGCCGTAGCTTTTATTAGCCCTTCGTGGTTTGAAACAACTGGGCTTGTGTATTTAGAAGCGGCAGTATGTGGCGTTCCTTCCATAGTGGCGGCGGGCAACCGCGCTAAGGAATATTTGGGGGAAAACGCTTTATATTGCGACCCGGGAAATGTATTAAGCATACAAAAGACATTGTCCCAGGCTTTACAAGTGCATACTGTAAAAAATGGTTTTGCGGATTTTGTAAAGAAAACTTATACCTGGGATAACTGCGCGAAGAAAACCAAAAGGATATATGAAAAAATTCTAAATCCTAAATTCGAAGCTACAAGAGATTAGGATTTATTTGGAACTTCGGATTTAGATATTAGGATTTGTTTATATTCTATGTCCTTAACCATACTACTAGGTCTTTTTACATCTATAATATTTTTTGTACTTGCTAAAAAGCGCTTGTCTTTGGCAGTTTTGTGGTTGGCTTTTCTTTTGCCTTTGGATAATCGCATTTATTTTTCATGGGGGTTTGATCAAGGGTCCCCCGCCCGTTTTGCGCTTCTTGGAATTTTTGGGTGCCTGTTTTTTTCCTGTATTAGGGCGGGTGTTAAGCTCCCGAAATGGAAAGAACCGGTTTTCAAAGATGTATTTTTGCAGATTCTTGTTTTTGTTTGGGTTATTAGGCTGATTTCTTTTTCGGTGTCTTTAGATTTAGCTTCAAGCATTTCTTATCAGGTGTTTTTTTCAGAAGTTGTTTTGGTTTATATCCTTCTCAAAAAGTGTGTGGAAGAGGAGGGGCGTGTTTTTATTTTAAAATTTTTTAGAAACTATATTTTGGCTGGATTTTTGGTTAGTTTATATTCTCCTTATCAGTATTATATGTACAAGTTTAAGGATAAAATTCTTCCTGGCGTTTGGCCTTTGGAGAATAGGCCGGTTAGAATAGGCTCGCTGTTTTGGGATATTAATCATTATGGAGCGTACCTATCAACAGTAATCCCCTTTATTCCCTATTTTTTTGTGAGGGCAAAAACCGCAAAGGGCAGAGTATTTTATTTTCTCGCATTTCTAATCTGCATAGCCTCGTTTGGAATGACTTTGTCAAGAAGCGCTATTATTGGATTGTCGGCGGCATTTTTGCTTTACCTTATTTTGTTAAGTTTCAAGGGATATTTTAAGCAAAGTGCTATAGTTTTAGCCGCAGTTCTGATTTTAGTAATGGGGATTATTTACGCGGGGGATAGGGCGGGATTAAAATTGTCTTATCAACTGCAGAAAAGATTTCTGTCTATAAACTTTTCGTATCGGGTTTGGGACGACTCCATAAATGCGCATTCCGCTTTGGCTTACGGGTCGTGGCAGATTATGGAAAAAAATCCCATTTTAGGTGGAGGATATGGTAGTTTTAATAAACAATTTAGAACTACAGAAATCTCAAAAACATATTTTGACCTTGACCCGGTTAAAGATGCAGTAATACCGCCGCATAGTGTGTGGTTTGAGCCGCTCTCCGCAACGGGGCTTTTGGGTTCTGCGCCATTTTACATATTTTTTACGCTCATTTGGTATTTTCTTTTCGCCAAATATAGGAAAGCAAAGCAATTGTCGGATATTTTGCTCACGCTCGGATTTATTTCCGGACTTTTAGCAGTCTCGTTATCGGGGGTTTTTTACTCGTATAATATGGAGTTTTTTTATGTGTTTGTGTTTTTTGCTTTGTTGTATGGGGCGTATAAAGTTAAGGAGCCTCCGCTTAAGTTAAAGGATATTTTGGCTCTAACCTTTATTGTTGTATTGGCAGGCTCGTTTATATTCTATAAATTGGACGCCAATACTTTAATTGACTGGGATGAGGCTATTTATGCAAAAATTGCTAAAAATATCTTAAACGGAGTTGGGGACCCTTTTAATTTTGTATGGCAGATATCCAAAGGCTCGTGGTTTGAAAAACCCCCCTTATTTATATGGCTAACCTCTTTGTCTTTTCAGCTTTTTGGGGTAAATGAATTTGCGGCAAGATTTATTTCCGCTCTTTCTGGTGTGGGTAGTACTATAGCGCTTTATTTTTTTGGCAAAAGGCTTTTTAAGAAGAGTTTTCTAGCGCCGGTTTTATCTGCCATTGTTCTTGCTACCTCGGTGCATTATATTTTTCAGTCTCGCAACGGAACTACTGATGTTTTAACCTCCTTTTTTATATTATGCGCTATGTACACTTTTTGGATTGCTAGAAAAGAGGGCAAAAGGTGGTGGCTGTTAGGTCTGTTTTTAGGTTTAACAACTTTAACTAAAGGGCCGGTGGCGGTTATTCCTGTTATTTCACTTACTGTATATGTCCTCTCAGATTTATTCCTTTATAAGGAAAAGAGATACAAGATTAGAGATTTTTTTGAGGTTCTAGCGGCATTTTTGATAGTTTCTCTGCCGTGGCATCTTGTTGAGTATGTGAGGTTTGGAAAGGATTTTATAGACAGTTATGTGTTTTACCATATTTTTGAGCGCGGTAGAGGAATTGAAGGGCACAGCAACAGCTTTTGGTGGTATGTGATTGTTATAAAGGTTTGGTTTAGGCACTGGTTCGTGGTGGCTATCCCAGCTCTTTTGCTTGCGGTGCTTGGTGGATTTTTTGGAAAGGCGGAGAGATTTAAAAAGTATTTTGAAGAAGAAGCTGCTTCTTTATTATTTCTAGTTATTTGGGTGATTGTTACCTTTTTTGTATTAAGCGTTTCCGTTTCAAAGATTCAGTGGTACATAATTCCTATTTACCCGCCTCTTGCGCTTATTGTTGGGTGGTTTTTATCTAGGGTTTTAACTGTTAGAAAGTGGCCCAAAGCGGTTTTATACAGCGGGGTTTTAGGGGTGGTTGCCGCTTCGTCTTTTTTAGTTTATTACTGGAAAGACATGTGGATGCTGGAAGATTATAATCGGGGGCTTAAGGATGTTGGACAGATGATAGCGGAAAACAGGGATAGATATGAATTTATTCCGAGAACGGTGCCTGTTTATATCTATAACATCCCGTCAAGTTCCGCTTTGTTTTATACTTTAAGGTACGCAAAGGTGGCGGGAAAAGCGGATATTTATGAAATGATGAAGAGTACAGATGGAAAAGCATTTATGGCAATCACTAACAAGGGAAGTTTTGAGTCCTTAAAAAAGGAGTATGTTAACCCAAGAGTAATAATATATGCGGAATCTAAAGGGTTTGTTTTATTTGGCAAGGATTGGAAAGATGTAAGAGAGCAGTTTAATCAACAGCCTTATGGCACACCTTTGGAAATTTACGACCCTTACTATTTTTGCGAGTGGGTTAAATTCGGCACCAATACTTTGTGTGATTAGGGTAAATAGGGGTCAGACCCCTTTGGGGTCTGACCCCTATTTAACGCGTGTTGGCGGGGTATTTTAGGGCGTGAGTTTGGAGGCTTCATACGGGGATGTTGAAGCGAGAGGTTTTATAATAATATGAAAATAGGAATAGATTGCAGGCTTTGGGATGAGTCCGGCATTGGGAGATACATCCAAAATTTGATTACAACATTAAATTTTTTAGATACTAAAAATGAGTATGTGCTGTTTCTTTTGCCCAAAGATATAAACAACAAAAAAATTTCTTCTAGATTCAAAAAGGTTTCTGCGGATGTTCGCTGGCACACACTAAAGGAACAGTTTGTTATGCCAAAAGTTTTTCTGCGGGAGAATTTGGATATTTTGCATATTCCCTACATAAATATGCCGCTTTTTTATCCAAAAAAATTTGTTGCCACAATCCATGATTTAACGCCTATAAAATACCCTACTTCTTCCGCATCTAAACTGTCTTTTCCAATTTACCATTTAAAATTATGCTTTTATTATTTAACGCTTTTTTTCGGTGTCCGTAAAGCTTTTAAAGTTATTGCTGTTTCAGAATCTGCAAAAAGTGATATGGTTAAGTTTTTGAAAATAAGCCCAAAAAAGGTTAAGGTGGTATATAACTTTAATGTTGAATTTGATGGAACCCGCCTCCCTAAAAAGAACCGTGAAAATTATCTGTTGTATGTGGGGAATGCCTATCCGCATAAAAATTTGCCCCGTCTTATTAAAGCTTTTGAGATTTTTGTTTCTAAATTCTCGGGTGAAAACATCTCACCCCCTAATTTGTTGCTGGTGGGAAAAGAAGATTATTTTTACAAAAAACTTAAAGATATTGTGCCTTTGGGTATTAAGGATAAGGTAGTTTTTGTTGGATTTTCGGATGTGGAAAAACTTGAACGGTTGTATATCAGCGCTAAATTTGTGGTTAATCCTTCGCTATACGAAGGTTTTGGGTTTCCCTTAATAGAGGCTTTTTCATTAGGAACTTTAGTGGTGTGTTCCACTATTCCTGTATTTAAAGAAATTGCGAAATCTGCTGTTTTATACTTTAATCCCCTTGATGTAGAGGATATGGCGGAAAAGATGTTTACCGCTTTTACGATGTCCAAAAATGACTACCATCAATATGTGGAAAAAGGTTACAAAAACCTCTCTTATTTTAATCCGGAAAAAGAAGTAAAGAAAGTGCTTGAGATATACAAAGAAGATAGGTTATAATTTTCAAACTTATATGACGGCACAAGATAATCCGCGGTTTTATAATTTTGTCAAAAGGATACTTGATATACTTATTTCCCTGTTTTTTTTAGTGTTATGCTCGCCGTTTTATGCGGCAGTAATGCTGGTAATCTTTGCGCAGGATGGGGGTAATCCCATTTATGTTCAGAAAAGAGTTGGCAAAGGCAGAAAAGTCTTTAAATTTATAAAATTTAGGTCAATGATAAAAGATGCGGATGAGATACTTTTTTCAGATAAAACATTATATGATAAAATGCGTTCCGGCGCGCATAAAGTTAAGAATGATCCAAGAATAACAAAAGTGGGGAATTTTATAAGAAAATATAGTATTGACGAACTTCCTCAATTTGTTAATGTACTGAAAGGCGAGATGAGTTTTGTGGGTCCGCGCGCTTTAAGGTCTGACGAACTTAAAAAATTTGAGGTGGAGCACCCTGAAATGGAAAAAGTTTTAAAGGATATTTTTAAGGTAAAACCTGGCATAACGGGTCTTTGGCAGGTGAGCGGCCGTTCCGGCATACCTTTTGCAGATAGGATGAAAATGGATGCTCATTACGCTAATACGCCGTCTGTTTTAAAGGATTTGTGCATTATAATAAAAACTCCGGCGGCTGTTTTAAGAGGGGAGGAAGCAAAGTAAAAAGCTATGAAGTTTGAGAGTTTTTACACTGCAAAAAATACAGGAATTTTAAAGAAAATAACATCTATTACAAGCAAACTGCCTTCTGGTAAGAAAGTTAGTGGTGTTTTCTCAGGCAAACTCGTTCCCAAAAAAGTTAAAAAAATTTTGGTTTTTAGTGTATTGGGAGTAGTGGGTATTTTTTTGATAATCCTTTTGGTGGTTGGTATTCCCCTTATGGGCTTATATAAGGACGCGTTAGCTCTTAAATCTCAGGCATCTTCTCTAAAACAAGCCGCTAAAGAGCAGGATTTAACTAAAATGAGAAACAGCCTGACTGATTTAAAGGGGGATGTTGCCGCGTTTGAATCAAAGTACGAAAAGCGTTTATACCTTATTAAAAATTTTCCCGTTGTTAAAGATTATTATAAAGACGGCAAACATATTCTAAAAGCGGCAACTTATGGTTTGGAGTTAGGGAATGTTACTGTGGGTATTTTGGAGCCGTTTGCGGGAGATTTAGGATTTAAAGTGGAGGGGAGAGAATTAGAGGAAAATGAACTTACAAATCAGGAAAGGCTGATAAAAATACTAAAGCTGTTACCGGAATTTACTTCGGAGATTGATAAAATAGCAGAAATAACCCGTAAAATAAATGAGGAGCTTTCGCAGATTAATGAGACTAAATATCCCGAATCTATTAGGGGAATAAAAGTTAGGTCCCAGTTATCCTCGTTGAAAACAGTTTCCCAAGAACTTGCTCAAAAATCTCCTCAATTTAAAGAGCTCTTTACTTCCCTGCCTATTTTAATGGGTATTGAAAGCCCCAAAGTTTATATGGTTTTGATGGCTAACAATTATGAATTGAGAATGTCCGGCGGTTTTAACACTTTCCTGGTTCTTTTTAAAATAGATAAAGGCGTGCCGGAAATATTAAGTTCTATGGATACATATGACATAGACAGGGACCAGTTTTATATGGTTAATTTTAATGTCCCTTACTATATAAGGGATTATTTGAGGGTAAGCCGTTTGTACGCGCGAGATGCCACCAGTACCTCTCCGGATTTTGTGGAGGCCTCGGATAAATTTGTAAACGAGTTTTGGCGAAAAAATGGTATGTTGTATCAAAAGCTAGATGGGATTTTGCAGGTGGATAATTATGTTGTGGAAGACCTGTTGCGGGTTTTAGGACCTGTGGATTCTGGTGGATATTCGGTTAGAACGGATGAAGGCAATTATATTGGTATTTCTATTAAAGAGTTTAACAGTGAGAATGTAATTTTGGAGCTTGAGAAGATTTCCGGGGGCGACCTTAGCGAAATTATAGGGAGAAAAGATATCATTAAGTATTTAATGAATTCCATAATGCAAAAAGCGTTAAACGCCTCAACCGAGAATTTGCTTCCGCTTTCTAGAACGGTTTTATCGCTTTTGGGAAGCAAGGACATAATAATTCGCTCTTTTGATGCGGACCTGCAAAAAACTCTGGAGGACTTAGGTTATGCGGGCAGGGTAACAGCCGTTCCTGAAAATTTGGATTATTTGCATGTAAATAATAGTAATTTTGGCGCCGGCAAGCGCGACTGGATTATAAAGAGAAAAGTTGTTAAGGAAGTTTATGAAGAGCAAGGTCAAAAATTTGGGGTTGTTGCGCTTACTATAATTAATCCAAAATCACCGGAGTGGTGGCAGTGGGTGCCTTTTTATAATGATTATTTTAGGTTTTATGTGCCTAAAGGGTCCAAACTCATATCTGCCACAGCATCCGATGGGCAAGAGCTTAATGCCAAAGAATATGAGCATTTAGGCAAAACAGTGTTTGAGGGGTTTTTTAAGATGAAGGAGGATTCTAGTCTTACGGTTACTTACAAATATTCTCTTCCGCAAAATGTGGATTTTAATAATTATGCTGTTTTAGTCCAAAAGCAACCTGGGACTAGAGGGGATATTTATGAAGTAAAAAATGACGGCTTTTCCGAAAAATTTGAGCTTACTTCGGATAAGACCATCTCCATTCAGAATTAATTGCATAATTTTCAATTCTCTTCTTGTTTGAGGATTGGTTAATTGTAAGTTTAGTGAGGTTTGGAATTTGAAAATTGGGAATTATGACTCATTCTTTTATTACCGAGTGCATTGTACTAAAATCAAAAAGTTATAAAGAAGCGGATAAGATATTTACTTTGTTTACAAAAAGTGAAGGAAAGATTAACGCTATAGCCAAGGGGGTAAAAAAACCCATTTCTAGAAAAGCCGGCAGTTTGGATGTGTTTGATTATTCTAGAGTAGCGCTTTCCGAATGGAAGGATTTTTTTATAATAACTCAAGCTGAAATTATTAATCCTTTTAGCGAATTGAAAAACGATTTGGTTAATCAAGGTTTTCTTTACTTAATAGGAGAAACTTTGGATAAGTTACTGCCATATCGCGAGGAATACGCGGGGCTTTTTGTAAAGATGCCTGCTAAGTTGGAGGAGTTGTCCAAATGCGGGAAAAAGCAGGAAGTTTTAATTGAAACTTTGATTATGATGCTTTTGGAGATGGGGTATTGGTCGGCAAACTTTCCTAGAGATTTGGAATATATAAAGGGGTACATTGAATCTTTAACAGACAACAAACTCGGCTCTGCCAATTTGATTGATAAAATAACCAAAATAGGGGTCAGACCCCATTTTACCCATTTTAGATTGTAGTTGCGGGTTATTTTACACACTGTTTTTTGAGATTTTGTATCGGGATTAAATGGGTTTTAAGGAGTCTTCTTCTAAAAAGGAGAATTCTTTGTTACAATTATTTTATGACCAGCCAAGAAAAATTTGAAAAAGTGGTATCCCTTTGCAAAAGAAGGGGTTTTGTTTATCCGAGCTCCGAGATATATGGAGGTTTTGCAAATACTTATGATTATGGTCCCCTAGGTGTTCAACTTCTTCGCTCCATCAAAGAAATATGGTGGAAGAAATTTGTAGAAGATAGGGAGGATGTGTATGGTTTAGACGGCTCTGTACTGTTAAACCCTAAAGTTTGGCAAGCTTCGGGTCATGTGGATAATTTCACAGACCCTTTGGTGGAATGTAAGAAATGCCATAAAAGGTACCGTCAAGATTTTCTGGAGCAGGAAGGGGAAACTAATTGCCCCGAATGCGCCGGGAGCTTAACGGAACCTAAAATGTTTAACGGGATGTTTAAGACTTTTGTGGGCCCTACGGAAGACACTTCGTCTGTGGCTTATTTAAGGCCCGAAACTGCTCAAGCCATCTTTGTAAATTTCTCCAATGTCCTTAATTCTTTCAGCCCAAAAATCCCTTTTGGCATTGCTCAGATAGGGAAGGCTTTTAGAAACGAGATAACCGCAGGAAATTTTATACATCGCACTTTGGAATTTGAGCAAATGGAGTTGGAATATTTCATAGAAGAGGGGAACTGGGAGAAAGAGTTTGAAAAGTGGCTTTTTGATATGCTGAAATTTGCCTATGATTTGGGTATTTCCAAAGAGAGTTTGCGAGTCAGAGAACATACCAGCAAGGAGCGTTCACATTATTCAGAAAAGACGGTGGATGTTGAGTATATGTATTATTTTGGATGGAAGGAGCTTTACGGACTTGCTTATAGAACGGATTTTGATTTGAAACAACACTCCAAATTTTCGGGAAAGAAGTTGCTTTATAGAAATAATGAGACAACAGAAGAATTTACCCCGCATATTATTGAGCCTTCTATGGGGGTCGGCAGAACATTTTTAGCAGTCATGCTTGATTCTTATGTAGAGGATGGAGATAGGATTGTCCTAAAGCTAAAACCCTCTTTGGCGCCTTATAAAGCGGCCGTTTTTCCGCTGGTTAGAAATAAGGAGGAGCTGGTTAAAAAAGCAAGAGAGGTTTTTGATGGCTTAAAATTGCAGTTTTCCACTGTGTGGGATGATAGGGGAAATATTGGAAAACGATATTATTCGCAGGACGAAATCGGCACACCTTATTGCATTACAATAGATTACCAAACATTAAAGGATAACACAGTTACCATCCGCGACCGCGATACCACAAAGCAGAAGAGAATAAAAATCTTTGATATATCCCTCTTTGTTCTGAAAAGTATCTAACATAATTCCTTTGTCTCTTTGGGGTCAGCTCCCTGTGGATTTTCCTACGCTCCAACCTTTCGGGTTATTTTTGTATTGACAATGCTCCCCGCACTCTTTATATTAATATTGTAGTGGTGAATTGTGGGGAAAAGTGGGTATGTTAATTGGCGAATACAGAAACAAATTAGATGAAAAAAATCGGGTAGCTTTGCCAAAAAAGTTTCGAGCTGGTTTGGGGGATAAGGTAGTAGTGGCAAGAGGTTACGAAGGCTGTTTAATAGTTGTGTCGCAGAAAAGCTGGAAATTTTTAATTGAGGAAACTGTTAAGGGTCCTTTTACATCGGGTGTCTTGCGGGATACTACGCGATTTCTGTTGGGGGGAGCTTTTGAAGTGGAATTGGATGGCCAAGGCAGGTTTGTTTTGCCTAAAAACTTGTTAAATTATGCAATGTTGCATGGGGAGGCGTGTTTTGTGGGTTTAGGAAGGTGGGTTGAGGTTTGGGACAGCGCTAAATGGGATGAACGGTTGAAGTTTTTGTACACGCACGGTTCGGAAATAGCGGATAAACTGTCCCTCTTAGAAATTTAAATGAACAAATATCACACGCCGGCACTTTCAAAAGAAGCAATAGATTTTTTGAATATAGAAAAAGGCTTTTGGTATGTGGATTGCACTTTGGGTGGGGGTGGGCATACAAGAGAGATTTTGTCCAAAGGCGGGAAAGTTTTGGGAATAGATGTAGATGAATCTGCCATAAAATTTGCCAAGGAAAATCTTGCGGGGTATATAAGAAGCGGAGATTTAGTTTTGGCGAACAGCAATTTTTTGGATATAGAAAAGCTTGTTAAAAAGTTTTGCCTTTCTGCGCCGAAGGGAATTTTGTTTGATTTGGGGGTGTCTTTTCATCAGCTTGAAGAAAGCACGCGCGGCTTTTCGTTTAACTCTGAAAATACTTTGGATATGCGAATGGACAGGAATAGCGCAGTTACGGCTAAGAAACTTGTTAACGGTTTATCTGAGCGAGAACTTAAATTGCTTTTTGAAAAATATGGTGAGGAGAGTTATGCAGGGAAAATAGCCAAAGAAATTGTAAAAGTAAGGGGATTTAAGGAAATAGAAACCTGCCGGGGGCTGTCGGAGCTTGTTAAGGCTGTAAAAGGTGGAAGACAGTTTGGAAAAACGCATCCGGCAACAAAGGTTTTTCAGGCTTTGAGAATTGCGGTTAATGATGAGTTGGAGGTTTTAGAAAGAACATTGCCCCGCGCCTTTAGGGTGCTAGCCCCTAAGGGACGGATTTTAGTGATAAGCTTTCATTCTTTAGAGGACAGAATTGTCAAGAATTTTGGCAAAAAAACAGGAGCTTTGCGAATAATAACTAAAAAACCCGTTGCGCCGAGTTTTTTAGAGTTGTCCCTGAATCCGCGCGCTAGAAGCGCGAAATTGCGGGTTTTTGAAAAAATTTTAATATGAAAAAAACAACTTTACTGTTCTTAATAATGCCTTTCATACTCGCGGTTCTTGTTCGCGTAATAATAGTTAATTGTTTTAGCATATCGGGGAAGAGCTTATCTGATTTAGAGTATAAGAGAGATGTATTAGTCAAAGATAACTTGGACCTAAAAAAGCAAAATTCTTATTATTCCTCCTTAAATTATATTAAGAGTGAGGCTCAAAAGGATGGCTTTACAGCGATGTTTACGGAATTTTTGGAAGCTCCTTCGCTTGCTGTTAGATAATGCGTTTGGTGTGGCGCGCACATATTATAATATCTTTTTTTGTATCCCTAACTCTGATTTTTGTTGTTAGGTTGTATACTTTGCAGGTGCGCGGTTATGAGGAGTATAAAGCACTTGCAAAAAAACAGCATCAGTCCAGTATATTTTTAAGTGCTAAAAGGGGAGATATTTATACATCGGACAATTTTCCTTTAGCATTAACCGAAATGCGGTATTTATTGTATGCGGAACCAAAAAAAATTCCCGACCCTGCGAAATACGCAAAAAGCATAGCGATTATTTTAGAAAAGGACTCAATTAAAAGCGAGGAGCTAGAACTTGCCCTAAAAGAAAAGCTGTTATCCGATCTTTTTTGGATATCTTTGAAAAAAAACTTAACTTTGGAGCAAATAAAAGAAATTGAAAGGCTAAAATTTAATGGAATTGGTTTTGAAGAAGAATTTGTTCGTTATTACCCGGAAAAAGGTTTGGCTTCCCAAGTTCTAGGTTTTGTTGGAAGCGACAAAGAAGGCAATCCGAAAGGATATTTTGGCATAGAAGGATTTTACGAAGGTGACCTTAAGGGCATTTCCGGTACAATTTTTCAGGAAAAGGACGCTTTTGGTTATCCTATAGCTGTGGGGGATTATAAGAAAATATCTTCCAAAGATGGGCACAGTATTACTTTAACCCTGGATAGAACGGTTCAATTTATTATTGAAGAAAAACTAAAAGAGGCGGTAGTTAAATACGGCGCTAAATCTGGAACGGCAATTGTTGTTGCGCCTCAAATGGGGAGGATTATTGCTATGGCTAATTTTTCTAGTGAAGAAGATGTGGAGCATAATGCTAGAAATATGGCAATTGCTGATACTTATGAGCCGGGATCGGTGGTAAAAGCGTTAACTATGTCTTCGGCAATTGATATGGGAAAGGTTACGCCTTCCACAACTTATGTAGATGACGGGCCTAAAAGTTTTTCCGGTCATATAGTTGATACATGGGATGGCAAACATTATGGCATAGAAACTATAGAGAGCATACTTCAGCATTCTAATAATTTAGGGGCGGCATGGGTTGGAAAAATAGTTGGGGCAAAACATTTAAGGGAGTATTTTATCAATTTTGGATTTGGCAATAAGCTTGGTATTGACCTTGAAGGGGGTGATACGGGTATTATAAGGGAAGTTTCAGATTGGCGGGACATTGATTTAGCTACCGCTTCTTTTGGTCAGGGCATTTCGGCAACTCCTCTTCAAGTAGTAATGGCATTTTCTGCTATAGCGAATGACGGTATTTTAATGAAGCCTTTTGTAGCCGAAAAAATTATGGACGAAAAAGGAAAAACTATTGCAGAATTTGAGCCTAAAGCTCTAAGAAGAGTTATTTCCAAAAAATCATCAGAAACGATGGTTGATATGCTAACGGCAGCAGTTTCTGGAGGCGAGGCGAAATTTTTTGTCTCAAAGAAATATCTAGTTGCAGGAAAGACTGGTACTGCGCAAATACCTTTGGAGGGAGAATATGACCCCAGCAAAACTAATGCTACCTTTGTTGGATTTTTGCCAAAAAGTAGAAAATTTGTTATGCTAATTAAGCTGGCGGAACCTACGGCTAGCATTTACGCTTCCGAAACGGCAGTGCCGATTTGGATGGATATGGCCGAAAGTTTAGCGGCTTATTACAGAATACCGCCCGATAAATAATTTATGAAATACAAAATTTTGGGGGAATTTCCTTTAAGCGGGACCGTTCAAATTTCTGGCGCAAGAAACTCGGCGTTGAAAATTTTGGCAGGCGCAATTGTTAGCGATGGATTTTTGGAATTATTCAATGTTCCAAGGGTAGGGGATGTTTTTTTGTTTATTGAGCTGTTAAAAAGTTTAGGGGTTTCTGCAGAGTTTAAGAGTAACGGTTGTTTGGAGATAAATAGTTCCGGGCTGAATTCTTTTGAACTCCCTGCTTTTTCCAAAAACATCAAATCGTCAATCCTGTTTGTAGGACCCCTTTTAGCGAGGTTTGGTAAGGCTATTTTGCCCCAAAATTCAAAGTATTCTTTTGATATGAATTTTAAGGTGCTTAAAAGTTTAGGGGTTAGTATAGCGGAGAAAGGGTCGGTTTTTGAATTTGAATGTTCGTCTTTACGGGCTGCAGAGATCAATTTTTTATCCAGTACACATACTGGAACGGATAATGCCATTTTATCTTCGGTTTTAGCGGAAGGTTCAAGTGTTATTACTAATGCGGCGGCGGAGCCGGAGGTGGATGATCTCATATCCGCTCTTAACAAAATGGGCGCTAAAATAAAACGCGCGGACCAAAATCCTAGAACAATATTGGTAGAAGGTGTTAGAAACTTGGGTAAGTTGGAGCACACAATAATACCGGATAGAAATGAACCGGTTTTTTATGCCTCCTGCGCGCTTTTTACCAATGGGAGCATTGTTATTAAGAATTTAAATACCAATCATTTAACCTCTTTCATAAGCAAACTTTCATTTATGGGCGCAAACTATGAAATAATTTCCCCTAGCGAGATGCGAATTTGGGCAGACCCGGAAAATTTGTTTAAACCATCAAACATTGAGGTTAAGCCCTACCCTGGTTTTATGGCGGATTGGCAACCGTTCATATCCGTTCTGCTAACTAAAGCTGCGGGGGAAAGTGTAGTAACCGATATGGTGCTTAATAGGTTTGAGTTTGCCAAAGAGTTAAACAGGATGGGCGCCAAAATAGAATTTTTGGACTCGGGTATTAAGGTATTTGGTCCCACGAAACTCAAGGGAGTTATAACAGAAGCCGAAGAGGCAATTTCTGTGGCGGCTTTAGTAGTTGCGGGTTTAGGCGCGAAAGGAAAAACGGAAATACGAAATGCTGAAATTATAAACAGCGAGTTAGAAAACACCAAAGAAAAACTCCAAAATTTAGGAGCTGTCATCAAGGAGAAAGCTTGAATTATGCAGCTAATCTAAATTCTTTTTCAAGTCTTTAGTTACCCTGTATATTATTATCGCCACATTGTTTTCGGTTAGCTTAAGTTTTTTGGCAATGCTTTTGTTAGTATGCCCCTCAAAAAACTTCATATATATAATCTTTCGGTCCCTTGGTTTTAAATGTTTAAGAATTTGCTCAAAATATAAGGTGGACACAATATCCTGCTCAATAGTAAGCGCGGGGCTTTTTAGTTCCAGTATATTCTCTGCGGTTAAAGTTTCCTTTTTTTTCCTGTAAAAATCTATCAGACTGTTCTTTGCTATTTTATAAAGCCAGCTTGAAACGGGGATGCCTTGCCATTTAAAGTTGCTTAAACCTTTGAAAGCTTTTTCAAAGACTATGCCCGTTATATCCTCGGCATCCTCAATTTTTGATGTTTTGGCTTTCATCATATTCAGTATTTTGGGATAATATTCCTTATAAATTTTTTCAAAATTAAATTTTTTCGGCATTTTTAGGGGTGGTTGATAAATTTATTAAGCAGGTTTTGGGTTTTTAATTTGTTTCCTCTTATTATTAAAATATCTGTGGGTTGTATTTCAAGGTTTTTAGGGTTTATTATGGCGCTGGGAAAAGCTTTTAACGCCACAGTGCTATCTTTTTCTAAATCCGAAAAAAGTATTATTCGTCCTTTAGTTTTTTTATCTAATATTTCCAGTACGGATTTTATTGGCGGTGGGGTATAGTAGGAGGCGGCGTCAATAATGGTAGCGTTTCTTATGCCTTTTAGTATCTTTATTCTCGGCTGAGGCAATTCCTTTATAGTTTCTTTTATACCAATCTTTCTGAATATGGCTTTTGTGTTGCTGTAAATGTTTTTTTGGGAAAGTTTTGGAGTGTATTTGCTTTTTCCTAGTATTAAAATATATTGAGGGGTTAGTCTAGTTAGCCAAAAGTTGATTATTTTTTTATTTATTTCCGGAATTTCTATAATTAGAAAGTGAGGGTTGGGTTTTAGATAAAGCGTTTTTAGCAAGGAGGACATTATCAGGTTTGGCCATTTAACAATGTTTGAAGGGTAGGTTAAAATGCCAAGAACTGTTAAAGGTATGCTAAATTCAGCTTCAAGAATTTCTAAATTTCTTCGCGCGGGGTATCTTTGGTGAATATTTTCGTAAAGAATTTCTCTAGCAACCGAGGTTTCGCCGTTCCCTATAATTGCTATAACGGTAGAGTGGTGTTTTTTTATGGTTAAGCGGGTTAAAAACCCTAAAATGTGTCTTACTGTTGTTCTTAAGATAGTTTTCACACCTCTATTGTACCATAAGGGAATTTAGGGGTCTGACCCCTCCGGGGTCAGACCCCTACAAAGGTCTTTATTGCGGGATAATAGGGATGCTTGCTTTTACCCCTTCAACACAACCTTTTAGTTGGTTTTATATGTATCCGGTAATAAAAATTGCTCCTAAATCGTTTCTAAAAGTGTGAATGGAACTATTAAGGTTATGGGAGGAAATAAATTGCAAGGTATCGCAACTCCCATCCCCAACAAAAATTCTATCGTCGCCGCCCTTCCGGCTTGTATACTAAGTAGTGGAACTATTACCTACAAAAATGTGCCAAAGTCCACGGATGTAGAGAAGATATTAAAAATGCTAAAACTTTTAGGAGCCGAGGTTGAGGATGGAGATTTTAACAACTTAAAAATTACCTGCAAAAATATCCATTCTTACAAAGTTGATTCTGTTCTAGGCAATCAGATAAGAGCCTCTATTTTGTTTGCGGGTCCTATGCTTGCTCGCTTTGGCAAAGCCCAAATTCCTTTGCCCGGAGGCTGTGTTTTGGGGAAAAGAGCTATCTCCGCCCATATAGATGCATTTCAAAAAGCGGGGGTAATTGTTAAAGTTCACAGAGATTTTGTGGAGCTTACCGCTCCCTCAAAACCCAAAAAGGAGTACTGCATTTGGCAATGCGAGGCAAGTGTTACGGCTACGGAGAATATAGTGATGTATGCAAGCGGAATTAATTCTGAAATCACCGTAATTGATGCTGCATCCGAACCGCATATATGCGATTTAATGAATCTCTTGCAGGACATGGGGGCAAGAATAACAGGATTAGGCTCCAACCGCTTAAAAATTTTGGGGAGATCCAAACTTAATTCTGCAGTTTTTATCCCCAAACCAGATTTTGTGGATATAGCAGGTTATATTGTGGCGGCGGCTGTAACGGAGGGGGAAATTGTTATTAAAAACGGCAATATTCCTGATATTATGGACGGAATACTAACATGGTTTGAAAAATTTGGAATTTTTATTATTAAAGATAAAAAGAATTTGTTGGTTAAGGGCCCATTTAACCTGTCTATAAATAATAAAGGCGGATTTCCTTTAGCGGGGGGCACCTTGCCTAAATTTGTTCCTCGCCCATGGCCCGGATTTCCTGTAGATGTGCTTCCCGTAATGGCGACACTTGCTTGCAAATGTAACGGAAGAATTTTACTGCAAAATTGGATGTATGAAAGCGGACTTGAGTTTGCGAAAAATTTAAACGAAATGGGAGCCAATATATTTATGTGCGACCCGCAAAAAATTATTGTGGAAGGTCCCGTTAAGTTTAATGGCGGCGAAATATCTTCTCCAGGGGTAATACAAGCTTGTATGGCTATATTCTTGGCAAGTTTAGCCGATTCCGCAACTACCGTGATACACGGAGTAGATATTTTAAAAAGAAGGTATCCAGATATTTTTAATATTTATAAAAAGCTCGGCGCTGATATAGAAGTGTTAAGTTAATGTTAAATGGATACTTTCAAATCTAAATTGGAACAAGCTACCCATACCCCCGTTTTTGTAAAAGAATCTATGTCCTGCCACACAAGTTTAAGAGTAGGAGGTCCCGCAGATTATTTTACTGCGGTGGACAACTTAGAAAAGCTAATCCTTTCTTATAGATGCGCTTGTGAAATGGGCATCCCAGTTTTTGTTTTAGGCTCCGGTACTAATATACTTGTTGGAGATAAAGGTATCAGAGGGCTTGTTATAAAAAATAATGTGTCCAAAATAGAGGTTTTGGGTAAAATTCCTTTTAATCTTAAAAGGGGAAACATCTCTCGTAGGCAGGAGACGCACTGGAGGAAAGGTTTTCTGTCTTCGGCAGATTTACGATACGAGGAGGATGTTAAGAAAGGGGTTTTGGTTGAGGTATTTTCCGGAACGCTTCTTTCCTTTTTGATTAACCAGACATTAAGTAATGGAATAACGGGACTTCAATGGTTTTCAGGTATTCCGGGTACTATTGGTGGCGCAGTTTGGAATAATATTCACGGAGCAGATTATTTTTTTGGGGACTTTCTTAAAAGCGTTTCGTTTATTGATAAACATTTTACTATTAAAGAGCTATCATGGGAAGCGCTTAATCTTAAATATAATTCCTCTTACTTTCAGAATAATTCAAAAATTATTCTTTCGGCAAAACTTGTTTTTCCTTTGGGCGATAAAAAAAGAGCTTTGGCAGTTTCAAGAGAATGGCTAAAACGAAAAAGCGGTCAACCAAAAAATTCCGCTGGGTGCACTTTTAGCAATTTAACGATTGTTCAAGCAAAAAAGCTTAATTTAGAAAATTGCGGAGCGGGTTTTGTAATAGATAAAATATTAGGTCTAAGAGGGTTAAAAGTGGGGGATGCTCAAATTTCCGAAAACCACGCTAATTTTATAGTTGCAGGTGGCAATGTTAAAGCGAAGGATGTGGCGAGGCTTATAAAAATTGTCCAAGATAAGTGTGAAGATAAGTTAGGTATACGGTTAAAAGAGGAAATTGTGCGTGTGGGGGAGTTTTAGAATTTAGAGGGAATTTAGGGGTCTGACCCCTTTGGGGTCAGACCCCTACAGAGGGCGTAGGTAACAGGAAAAAGTAATACCTCCTTTTACCGCTTTGTTGCGGTGTTTGGAAACCTTGTCAACTTTGCATACCGATGCTACTCTATTTAATGTATGTATAATAGGATTTTAAGAAAAAATCAAAAAGGAGTTAGGAGAGAAAATTACGATAAGGTACTTTTTTATCTTGTTCTAACCCTTGCGCTTTTTGGCCTTTTGATGGTGTTTGAATCTTCCTCTTCCTATGCTCAAAATGTCTTCGGAAATAAATACAAGTTTTTGTTTCAGCAATTTGTATGGGTTTTGATAGGCTTTTTTGGGATGTGGTATGTGTATAAAGTAAAATTGCGCGTATTGAAATCTTGGGCCAAACCTTTAATGCTTATATCTCTTGGTTTTTTGGCTGTTCTCGCCTTGCAGTCCACCTTATCCAAAATTTTTGGAACTTCTGTCCAAACTCCTTTTACTAAAATAACTTATGGGGCCTTTAGATGGGTGGTATTAAATCCGCCTCCGTTTCCCGCTGTACCCCTTTTGGGTAGAATAAGTTTTCAACCAACTGATATAGCAAAATTGGCTTTTATTTTATACATCAGTCTATTTCTGGAAAAAATTTCTCCAAAGGATAAAAGAAAACAGCTCGGTTTTTTAGTTCTTGTTTTAACTACAGTGGGGTTGGTATTTCTAGAGCCGGATTTTGGCACGGCCGCTATTTTTATATCTATAGCAGTTGCCTTGTATTTTGTATCCAACCTGCCTTTAATTTACCTATTTCTGGGCCTGCCTTTAATGGCAGTATTAGGCGGAATTTTGTCGTTTTCCTCCGCGTATAGAAGGCAAAGGCTTATGACCTTTTTTAATCGCCGGGAAACGGATATTCTTAAGGAAGGTTATCATATTTTACAGATATTAATTGCTATTGGCTCTGGCGGGGTTTTTGGGCTGGGGTTCGGGGAGTCCCGCCAGAAATACGCTTACATCCCGGAGGTGGTGTCTGATTCAATTTTTGCTGTTATAGCGGAGGAATTTGGTTTTGTAGGCTCCGTTGTTTTAGCTTTGGTTTTTTTGGCTTTAATATGGCGCGGTATAACTATTGCCAAAAATCAAAGAGATGTTTTTGGGAGGTCTTTGGCTGTTGGAATTTCCTGCTGGCTTGGCGTTCAAACCTTCATTAATCTTTTTGCTATGGTCCATCTTATCCCTTTAACGGGGGTGACTCTACCTTTTATTTCTTACGGAGGTTCCTCTATGGTTGTGAGCTTAATGGGGGTGGGGATTTTGTTGAAATTGTCCAAACATTAGAAAATCTGAGTAGTTCTGGTTAATTCTAGTTCTTCGTTTCTGTCCATTCCCCTTATCTGCTATACTGCAGATATGAGTGGGAATAAGAAAAAAGTTGTTTTTATAGGTGGCCATCATACCTCCGCTTTAACGGTAATAAAGAGCCTTTTATCTTCAAGGAAAGATGTGGAAGTTCATTTCATAGGCCATAAATTTTCTGCCTACAAGGATAAAAATTTTTCCGCTGAATACAGAGAGATTACCGCGCAAGGGATTCCTTTTTACAATTTATACGCGGGAAAAGTGTATCTAATTTTCAATATAGCGCGCCTTGTCCGCGTGCCTTTTGGCTTTTTGCAGGCGCTGTACTTTTTATTAAAGATAAAACCAAGTCTTGTGGTGTCTTTTGGAGGGTACCTTTCCGCGCCGGTAGTTTTTTGGGCTTGGGTTATGAGAATCTCCGTTATAACTCACGAGCAAACTTTTCAAGGCGGATGGGCTAATATATTCGTCTCCAAGTTTGCTAAAGTAATCCTTTTAACTTGGGAATCCTCGCGGAAATTTTTTCCAAAAGAAAAAACTAAAGTTATAGGGCTTCCCCTTACCACAGATTTTGAGAGGAAGGATATAACTAAAGGGATTTTTACAAATAAACTTCCTTTGGTCTTTATTACTGGGGGAAAGCAGGGTTCGCATATTATAAACGAAACGGTGGCTTCCATTCTTGACGAGTTAACTGATTTTTGCAATGTGCTGATTCAATGCGGAGATAATTCCTATTTTAAAGATTTTGATACCTTGAATGCATTAACAAAATCCCTCTCCAAAAGAAATGGGAAGGTGGTTGTGGAAAAGTTTTTATCCAGGGAGGAGCAATTAACAGCAATTGAGAAGGCCGATTTGCTCATAGGAAGGGCTGGGGCGCATTTCGTATATGAAGTGTGTTTTTATAAAAAGCCGGTTATTTTAATTCCTCTTCCAAAAACCTCGCATAATGAACAGTATAACAATGCGGTATTTGTTGAGAAAATAGGTCTGGCCAAAATTATTGAGCAAAATTTTCTAACTGGTGAAGCGCTTTTGAGGGAAATGAAAATAATGCTTTCTAATCTTGGCGAGTATCATTTAACGAAAGAGGTCGCCCTGCCCAAAGATGCGAAAGAAAAATTTGTTGAGGAAATCAATAAACTCCTATAAAAAACATTTTAAGATTCTAGGTTTTTTGCTTATTGCGGGGGCAGTTTTGCTGTTTTTATGGTTTATTGCCGCTAAATCCAAGCTTTTTGCCATAAAAAAAATCCATGTTTTACCTAGAGAATTATCATTAGTTTCAACAGAAGATGTAGCAAGAATTCTTGAGAACAGATTTTTGGGTAAATCTTTTTTTGGGCGGGAAAAGGAATTTAAAGGAGTTATTTATACGAATTTTCCCGTTATAAAGGATGTGCGATATACAATTTCTCTGCCCAACTCTATTGCAGTGGAATTGCAGGAACATAAGCCCTATGCTTACATCAAAACCGGGTTTCAGGAAAGTTATTATGTTTCGGATTCTGATGGTGTTGTTTTGGGCGCGAGGGAGAATATAGAAGATGACCTGCCGATAATTTACTACGATAAAGAAATGCTGTTTTTAGGCAAAAAAATTTCTGATAAAAAAATTCTAACGGCGCTTGGTATCTTAAAGGAATTAAAGGAAGCAGGGTTATCTGTCTTAAGCTGTACGGTTAACGAAAAAATATCTGTCATTTTAAGAGAATCTAATACCGAAGCGCTTTTTTCGGAGGGGTGGGAAGAGATTTTGAAGGAAAAAGCTATTTTATTGCAAAAAATAATTCAGAAGTATAGCATTGAGGGTAGGAAAATTAAAAAGATTGATTTGAGGTTTATAAACCCAATCATTGATTTTTATTAATTTTAAGGTTAAACTTTTTTTAAGTATGCCAAAAGAGAAAATTATTGCGGTAATAGATATAGGCTCATCTAAAATCTGCACCATTATTGCTAATTCGGTTGAAGGGAAAAATTCTGTTATAGGGGTATCAAATGTTGCCTCTAAGGGTATTAGAAAGGGAGTGGTGGTAGATATAGACGAAGCGGTGGAATCCATTTCCCAATCTCTTGAAAGAGCGGAGAGAATGGCAGGTTGTTCTGTTTCAAGCGCTTTTGTTACTATTAGCGGAAGTCATATAGAGTCCTTAAACAGCCATGGGGTAGTGGCAGTTTCTCATCAGGATGCGGAAATTGGAGAGGTGGATGTTTCGCGGGTTATTGAAGCCGCGCAGGCTATTTCCCTTCCATCCAATAGGGAGCTTATTCATGTTATACCGCGAGATTTTATTGTGGATAAGCAGGATGGTGTTAGGGACCCTGTTGGAATGAGCGGCATCCGTCTTGAGGTGGAGGTGAATATAATTCATGGGTCGGCTACCGCGCTAAAAAATCTTACCAAATGCATTAACCGAATAGGTGTTGAGGTGTCAGATTTAATTTATGCGGCGTTGTCGGCGGCGGAAGCAACTTTAACGGATACGGAAAAAACTTTGGGTACGATACTTGTGGACATAGGGGGTGGTACTACATCTATAATCATATACAAGGAGGGCAGTCCCGTTTATTCATCTGTGCTTCCGGTAGGCGGGCAGAATATAACAAACGACCTTGCAATAGGTTTGCGGGCGTCTTTAGAAACTGCGGAAAAGATTAAGTTGAAATTAAGCGTAGAGGGAAAAAATAATAGTGTGGAAGAGATGCTAAAAGGAGAATTGGATGTTAAAGAATTTGGGCTGGAAACAACCACGGTGCAAAAAAAACTTTTGAATGATATCTCTAGGGAAAGGCTTGAAGAATTATTTAAATTGGTGGCAATTGAAATTAAAAAGGCTAACTGTATTGGCAAGCTTCCGGCGGGTATTGTTATAACAGGCGGTGGCGCGGAAACCTATTACATAGAAAAAATTGCCCGGGATGTTTTGCGGATACCTGTTAGAACAGCTTTTCCTAAAGGAGTATCCGGGCTGATTGATGAAATTGAGGGAGCGCCGTTTTCTTCTGCGGTGGGAGCTATTTTGTATAGTTCCAAAATGAATAAAGAGATTACAAGGTTTGGATCCAAGGGCAGAATGCAGTTAATGGGTATATTAGGGAAAATAAAATCTTTTATTAAATCTCTTCTGCCCTAAATTTTTATCATAAAAGTATGTTAATAAAACCAGAAAATGGGCATTTTGCAAGAATAAAGGTGGTTGGCATAGGCGGCGGGGGAAGCAATGCTGTAAATTCTATGATTTTAAACCAAAAAATAGTTGGTGTAGATTTCATTGCTATCAATACAGATGCGCAGGCGTTAGCCACAAATCAAGCTGTAATAAAGGTGCAGATTGGAAAGGACTTAACCAAAGGTTTGGGAGCTGGGGCTGACCCCGATATTGGCAAAAAAGCCGCTGAAGAGTCGTTGGAGGATATAAAAAGATATTTGGAAGGCGCGGATATGGTTTTTATTACAGCGGGTTTAGGGGGAGGTACGGGTACGGGAGCGGCGCCTATTATTGCGAATTTAGCGAGGCAATTGGGGGCTTTAACGGTAGGAGTGGTCACAAAGCCTTTTTTGTTTGAAGGCGTTCGCAGAATGCAGAATGCAGAAGCGGGGTTAAAGGAGTTTAAGGATAATGTTGATGCTTTGATAACTATTCCTAATCAGAAACTTTTGGATGTTATAGATAGGGGAGTTTCTATATTAGACGCTTTTAAGGTAGCGGACAGCGTTTTAGGGCAGGGTGTGCAAGGGATTTCGGATTTAATAGTTCTGCCTGGACTTGTAAATGTGGATTTTGCGGATGTTAAAACAATTATGACGGAAGCCGGAAGCGCTTTAATGGGAATAGGTTTGGCGGAAGGGGAGAATAGGGCGGTAACTGCTGCCAAATCTGCTATTTTTTCTCCCATCTTGGATGTTGATATAAAAGGGGCAACCGGAATACTTTTTAATATTGTGGGAGGAGCCGACCTTGCTATGCATGAGGTGGATGATGCCGCAAGAATTATAGGCGAGGCGGCTAATCCAGATGCTAATATAATATTTGGGGCAACCATAGACGAAAATTTTTCCAACCAAATAAAAATCACGGTTATCGCAACCGGGTTTGATATGGATTTGCAGAGAGCCTATAAGAAAATAGAGAATGTTTCCTCCGTTTCCTCTGGCAGTAAGGAGGAAGAAGCGGTTAAGGAGGAGAATAAGGAAGAAGTGGTGAAGCTTGAAGATTTGGGAGAAAATCCCGATATAGATACAAGGTTTGATTTTCCAACATTTTTAAGGCGAAAGTGAAACTAACAAAAGTAAAAGTTTACGGTTCGTTGATAGCGCTTTTAATTCTTGGAGTTATTTTAATTCTTATCCTAATGTCCCGCGCAATCTACTACGATTCTGTCTAGCTTTGTTGAATTAACATAGCGCAATTGTGATAAAATGTTCGTATGTTTAAAGAAATTCCCGCTGTTCCAGATTTTATAGAAAATGAAAAAACCCTTCTTAAAAAGTGGTATTCCGAGAAAGTGGTAGAAAAATATCTCAAAAAGAATAACTCCTCAAAGAAACGATTCTCTTTTTTAGACGGCCCCATAACTGCTAATAATCCTATGGGGGTTCAGCATGGGCAGGGAAGAGCCTTAAAGGATTTCTTTCAGCGGTACAAAAATATGCAAGGGTTTAAGCAAAGGTTTCAAAACGGGTTTGACTGCCAAGGCTTGTGGCTTGAAGTGCAGGAGGAAAAGGATTTAGGGTTAAACAGTAAAAGAGATATAGAAACCTATGGGGTTGAAAAATTTTGCGATGGCTGTCAAAAGCGGGTGGAGAAATTTTCAAAACTTCAAACTGAGCAGTCTAAAAGGCTGGGTATGTTTATGGATTGGGACAATTCTTACTACACAATGTCGGAGGAAAACAACCTCTACATTTGGTATTTTTTGAAAAAATGTTATGAAAAAGGCTGGCTTTACAAAGGAACGGATTCTCTTCCTTGGTGTCCCCGCTGTGGTACAGCAATATCTAAACACGAACTTTCGGATGATGGTTATAAAGAGATTGAGCATACCGCTGTTTTTGTAAAATTTCCTTTTAACGAAGCCTTCCTTTTAATTTGGACCACCACCCCATGGACCTTGGCGGTTAATGTAGCGGTGGCGGTAAATCCTAAAAAAGATTATGTAAAGGTTTTGTTAGAAAAAACAAAGGAAGAACTAATTTTAGCCAAAAACAGGCTGTTGGTTATTGAGGAAGAACACACCGTTTTGGAAACTTTTAAGGGTTCAAAGCTTGTAGGTAAAAAGTATAAGGGGCCTTTTGACGAATTGCCCGCGGTTAAAGGAATTTCACACAAAATTGTGGAATGGGGAGAGGTTTCTGACGAAGAAGGCAGCGGTCTTGTTCACCTAGCTCCGGGCGCGGGAGAAGAGGATTTTGAACTTGGAAAGAAGTTTAAACTTTCTGTGCTTGCGCCTCTTGATGAGTCTGGAATTTACAATAAAGGTTATGGATTTTTAACGGGGAAATTCGCCTTGGATGTAAAGGGTGAAGTTTTTGCAAATCTTAAAAGCAAAGGCTTATTTTATAAAACTGGGCGTATAAAACATTCCTATCCTCACTGCTGGCGCTGCAAGCAGGAGCTGGTGTTTAGGACAACCTCTGAATGGTTTATTAGTTGTGATGAAATTCGCCCCCTTGCTAAAAAGGCGGCGTCTGAGGCTAACTGGATGCCAGAATCGGCCGAAAAGCGGATGCAGGACTGGCTTACTAATATGGGGGATTGGCCAATATCCAGAAGAAGATACTGGGGACTGGCTTTGCCTTTTTATGAGTGTTCCTGTGGGGAGTTGACTGTTGTAGGGTCAAAGCAGGAATTAAGGGAATTGGCGGTTGATAAAAGCAAGGTGGATAATCTTAAAGAACCGCACCGTCCTTGGATAGATGAAATCAAAATTAAATGTCCAAAATGCGGTAAAGAAATATCCAGAATAAAGGAGGTGGGGGACTGTTGGCTTGACGCGGGAATTGTGCCGTTTTCCACAGTTAAGTATTTGGAAGATACAAATTATTGGAAGGAATGGTTTCCTTTTGAATTTATTACAGAATATGTTGCGCAGATAAAACTTTGGTTTTACTCCACACTTTTTATGTCGGTTGTTTTGGAGAATACTGTTCCTTGGAAAAATGTTTTGGCAACGGGGTATATTGTGGACGAGAAAGGCGAGCCAATGCATAAAACTAAAGGCAATTATATACCTTTTGATGAGGCGGCGGAGAAAATGGGAGTAGATGTTATGCGATGGGTATATTTGTCCGGCAATCTTTTCGAAAATACCAAATTTGGATATGCTCTTGGAGAGGAAGTAAGAAGGCGTTTTCTGCTTATTCTTTGGAACTCCTACAAATTTTTTATAACTTATGCGAATCTTGATGAATTTAAGACTTCCAAGCTGCAGATTAAAGAAATTAGTGTAATGGATGAATGGGTTTTGTCTAAACTTAATGTTTTAATAAAGGAAGTTACAAGAGCTTTGGATAAGTACGATACATCTTCTGCCGCCAAATCTTTGCAAAGTTTTGTAGTAGATGACCTTTCAACTTGGTATATCCGAAGAATTCGGGGTAGAGTAGGCCCTTCGGCGGAAAATTCTCAAGATAAAACGGCGGTTCATTCGGTTTTATATACAGTATTTTTAACTTTGGCAAAACTAGCCGCGCCGTTTATGCCTTTTGTATCAGATGGGCTATACCTTAATCTTTCTAAAACCAAAGAATCTGTTCATTTGGAAGATTGGCCAATTGCCGATACCTCACTGATTAACAATTTATTGGAGGAGAATATGCGGAAAGTTCGGTTGATCGTTGAAAAAATACATGCTTGGAGAAAGTCAAACGGTGTTCGCGTTAGGATGCCCATTAAGGAGGTAGTGTATATGTTAGAGTTTAAATTGGGCGGGGATTTTGAAAGCATAGTGAAAGAGGAGACCAATGTAAAAAAGCTTGTTTGGAAGAAGTCGGGGGAGGTTGACATAACGGTTTCTAATTTGGGAGATGCCGACCCAAAAATTTTAGCGGAAGGTTATGCTCGGGATATGATTCGTGATACGCAGGATTTAAGAAAGAAAAGGGGGTGTTTGTTTAGCGAATTTATTTCAATATCTTATCCTGTTAATGACAACACCTCGTTAGCCTTAAAGCATTTTAAGGATTACATTTCTAAATCTGCCTTAATTAAAGAATTTACTGCGGGCGACAAATATGAAATTCTCTAAATTTAATGGTTTTGATTTTTTCTTTTTACTTTTTTCTTTGGTGATTTTTTCTTTTGGCAGTTTTGCTATTTTGTCCACTAGCCTAACAATATTTCAAAGCCAGCTTATTTTCTTTGTCTTGGGAATCTTTTTGTATTTTTTGGTATGTCTTTCTGATATTGAATCTTTAAAAACCCCCATTTTCATTTTTTTGGCATATTTTCTTTCGCTTTTAATGCTCTTTGGGCTATCTATTTTTGGCGAAAGTATAAGAAATTCGGTTAGATGGTATAATTTTGGGCTTTTTAATTTTCAGCCTTCGGAAATGGTTAAACTGGTTGAAATTTTGGTATTGGCAAAATTATTAACTTTGGGAAACGGCAGATATTTAAGCTTGAAAAAAATTATTCTAAGTTTTTTAGTTATAGTTCCTTTTATAGTACTTATAGCCAAACAGCCAGATTTGGGAAGCGCGTTGGTAATAATGGGAATTTGGTTTTTTATGATTTTATATTCAGGGGTTAATCCTAGGCAGATTTTACTTTTTATTTTGGCAATTTCTTTATTATCTTACCCAATGTGGAATTTTTTGCGCAGTTATCAAAAGCAAAGGGTTGTAAGTTTTGTCAATCCTTATGCCGACCCGCTTGGTTCCGGTTATAATGTTATTCAATCTATGATAGCGGTTGGGTCGGGAGAAATTTTTGGCAGAGGATTTGGAAGGGGAACGCAGTCTCATTTAAGATTTTTGCCGGAATATAGGACAGATTTTATTTTCGCCGCTTTTTCTGAAGAATGGGGTTTTTTAGGGAGCGCTATTTTAGTAACTTTCTATTTTGGTTTGTTGTATAAGATTTTGGCAATAGCTCATGCATCTAAAAGCGGATTTTTTGCAATGGCATCTGTGGGAGTATTTTCGTTATTGTTTATTCAATGCGTGGTAAATATGGGAATGAATTTGGGGATTCTTCCGGTTACGGGAATTACCCTGCCTTTGGTTTCTTATGGAGGCAGTTCCCTGCTTACTACCTTTGTGATGTTGGGATTTATTCAGGCTGTTGCAATTAAAAACAAGCTTTGGTAAAATCCCCAAAGATTATTATGAAACAAGCGATTGTAAAAATAAATTCAAAACAATATGCTGTTTTTGAAGGGCAGGAGATTAAGGTGGATAGGCTAAACGAAGAGTCCGGGGTTTTTGTGCTTTTTTATTCGGACGAAAAAGAAATCTTGGTGGGAAACCCTGAACTAAAGAATGTATCGGTAACTTTGAAAAAACTAAAAGATTTGAAAGATAAGAAAATCCTTGTAAAAAGGTTCAAAGCTAAATCTCGTTACCACAAAACTAATGGGCACAGACAGCCTGTTTCTATAATTAAAGTTGAGAAAATAGTTAAAAGGGAGAAAAAAGAAAATGGCGCATAAAAAAGCTGGAGGTTCAAAGGCCCGTCAGGGTGGAAATACTGCCGGTAAAAGATTAGGTGTAAAAGTTTTTGGAAGCCAAAGAGCCAAAGTTGGGGAGATATTGGTTAGACAGCGGGGAACGGTATTTAAGCCAGGGGTGAATGTAGGTATGGGCAGAGACCATACTCTATTTGCCTTAAAAGAGGGGGTTGTGAAGTTTGTGAAAATGAAAGGGAAGAAGTTTGTGTCAGTTGTTTAACACCACAAATCTTGTTACCGGCCATATTACTAGTTCTGCCCGTCCCACCATGTTTTTTCTAGGCACAAAGCCCCATTGTCTAGAGTCGGAGCTAACTCCTCGGTTATCTCCCATTACAAAAAAGTTATTAGGGGGGATTTCCAGTACAACGCCTTCTTTAAGAAAAGTATTTTGAGTGGTTAGGATATCTTCTGATAAATATAGTTCGTTAAGGATAAACCCATCGGGATGTTCGTTGTTGTAAATTGTTACTTTAGAATTTTGAATTTTAATTTTTTCTCCCGGAAGTCCAATTAATCTTTTAACGAATTCTTTGCTTGGCATTTTGGGGTATTTAAATATGACAATATCTCCTCTTTCATATCCCGCGCGGTTGGCAATTTTGTTAGTTATGAGGTATTCTTTATCCCGCAAAGTTGGCAGCATTGAATCTCCGTCAACATTGTGCAGGTTAAAAACGAAGTAGTTTAAAAGAAGATACATTCCAAAAGCCAAAAAAACCACTTCTGCTATATCCCAAATGAAACCTAATAGACCGGATAAAAGTTTTGGCATTAGTTTATTGTAGGTGTGAAAGGCGGGATTTTCAACAGGATAGTTACCCCTAAAGTTATTGAGGAAGTAGGGCACCTTTGGTAAAATGAAGATTGGTATGAGTCCGTGGCTCAACGGCAGAGCGCCTTGTTCACATCAAGGAGGTTGAAGGTTCGATTCCTTCCGGGCTCACTGTATGCTAAAAATTGTTTTCAAGAACACTTTTTATCAAATTCTTTCCAAAATCTTTACCGCGGGCGGAGCTTTGTTTGGTACGGTATTAATCACCCGTTTTTTGGGAGCAGAAACTTTTGGAGAATACTCCATTGTTACGGCTTTCGTTTTAAGTTTTTACCTTCTTTCTGACCTTGGCATTAACGCAGTTACCGTAAAAGAATTTTCCCAGGACGAAACAGCTTTAAGGAAAAACTTTTCCTCCATTCTTGTTTTTAGAGTTGTTCTAGGACTAGTTTTTGCAGGGCTGTGCAATTTAGTTTTAATTTTTTTTCCATACTCCCCTATTATTAAAAACGCTATTCGATTCGGATCCATTTTAATTTTTCTTCAATCTATTTATTCCACTTGTTTAATAGTGTTTCAGTCCAAGTTGGCATATCGGTATGTGGTTTCCATATCCATTTTAGCGAGTTTAATAAGCATAGCACTTCTTATACCGGTAGTTTTTATGCATAAGAGCATTTTTTATGTAATTTTAGCGGTTGTTGCGGGATATTCTTTTCACCCTATCACTGCAGTTTTACTTTTAAGAAAATATCTGCGCTTTGACAAAAGAAGTATAGACATAGCTTATTGGAAAAGGGTTTTTGTTCTTTCTTTTCCTTTGGGGCTGGCTTTAATGCTTAATACTTTTATGGTTCAGGCGGACAAGATTCTTTTGTCCGTTATGTCTGATGCCGTGTCTGTGGGATTGTACAATCTCGCTTATAAAATTTTTGATTTGATTTTAGTTATTCCAACTTTTTTTATGAACGCAATGTTTCCTTTAATGGTTAAAGCTAAAGATGATAATGGTTGCAAGGTTAACATTTTGCTTAAAAAATCCCTTTTAATATTATCTTTAGCGGCTATATTTTTAACAGTGTTTTCCTTTATTTTCTCCCGCTTTCTGATTCCCGCCATTTGGGGGGGGGAGATGGTCTTGTCTTATATCCCGTTTAATATATTAATGGCGGGTGCGGTTTTTTTCTTTTTATCCTCGCCGTTAACTTGGGTGTTGGTTGTTAAAAACAGGCAGGGGGTTCTGCCTTTTTTGTATGGCTTTGCTCTTTTGTTTAATGTAATTTTAAACATTATTTTCATTCCCCAGTATAATTATTTGGCAAGCGCGGTTATAACTGTTTTAACCGAATTTTTGGTGTTGGCAGTTCTTGCTGTTATTGTTTTCCTGGCAGAATATCGCAGGATGGGCAGGCTTTTGAAAATAAGGAGGCTGAGATGAGCTAGGGAAAGGGTTAATCTTGGATTGGACTTAATCTGTTTTGGAGAAATTTATATAAATATCCTTTGTGGTTTTGTTCCCGGCTTTATCAACAGCTTCTATTTTAAAGGAATTTCCGCCTTCTTTTAAGTTTACTAGAATGCTAAATGTCTTGTCGTATAGGGTTTGGGCCGTTTTTCCGTTAACGGTTACTGTTGTATCCTCGTTAACAGCGCCTTCTATTCTATAAGCGTTAATTGGTTCTTCTACAGATTGTCCGTTTGGTTTTGTAATTGCTATTTCAGGCGGTTTATTATCGTAGGTTACTTTATGGGTAGCGGAGGGCTCGCTGATATTTTCCTCGTCGTCGGTAGCTGTTGCGTATATCTCGGTAATGTCCTTTTGCAGGGGAATTTCGTTAAAGGTGAAAAAGGAGTCGTTGTCGGCTAATGTTTTTTGATTTTCCCTTCCGTTTAAGTAGAGCTTAACGGTAGTTCCGGCTTTAGCGGTTCCTTGTATATCAATTTTTTCTTTGTTGGTAAATTTTTGCAAATCCAAAATAACGGGTTTGTTTGGAGGGATGCCTGTTAAAGCGGACTGTTGGGGTTTGTCGCGCTTAAAAATATCCCAAACAATGTTTATGTTTGGAATTACGGTAACAAGCCAAAAGTACATAAAGATGATAATTCCAGCGGTTAGCCCTAAAGATTTATAGAGTTTCTTATAAACTTTTTTTACAGCAACGGTCTTGGCGCGCTTTTTAGGCTTATAATAATAGGGCATATTTTAATTATACCTTAATTTATTTGCAATGCAGAGCCAGGAGCGGGATTTGAACCCGCGACCTCGGCTTTACGAAAGCCTTGCTCTACCACCTGAGCTTTCCTGGCAATTTTAGCTTTACTGTTTAGTATATGAATTTTTGGTTAAAAGGTCAAACAAAAGTCTGATTAATTGAAAAATGGTAGAATAGATATATGACCAAAGAACAAAAATTTTATAAAGCGCTACAAGATGTTTTTATCGGCGTCACGATTGTTTTTGGCGTTCAATACTCCGAGAGAGGCGCAAAAACAAAGCAGGACGAGCTCTTAAAAGCCATAAAGAGCTTGTCCCGAGCGCAGTCGAGGGAAAAAGGTATTGTCATTACCGAAGAACAATTAGAACGGGCATTTAGAGTTTTTGAAAAACAAAGCGAGGTTGAATTTGCTGACAGAAGCAAGATAAATACCAAAGATTTGGATTATAAACTTATTAAGCCATTGATTTGGTGGGAATAATAATATGGAAAATACGAAAATCGCATTATTTAAAGGCAAAAAAATCAGGAGAATAATTTATCAAAACGAGTGGTGGTTTTCGGTGGTGGATGTCTGTGAAGTATTGACAGATAGCGTTGCTGCCGGTGCATATTGGAGAAAATTGAAGCAAAGATTACTTGAAGAAGGAAGTGAAGTCGTGACATTTTGTCACGGGTTGAAATTAGAAGCGTCTGATGGCAAAATACGCGAAACTGATTGTGCAAATACCGAAGGGGTTTTTCGTATAATTCAGTCAATCCCATCTCCCAAAGCCGAGCCATTCAAACGCTGGATGGCTAAAGTCGGTTATGAAAGAGTGCAGGAAATAGAAAATCCAGAGCTGGCAACTAAACGAACAAGAATACTTTACAAACTCAAGGGATATTCGGATGATTGGATTGAAAAACGGATGCGCGGGATTGCTATCCGTGAGGAATTGACCGATGAATGGCAGAAAAGAGGAGCGCAAGAACAGCGGGACTATGAAATTTTGACAGCAGAAATTTCAAAAGCAACTTTTGGGATAACTCCAGGCGAGTATAAAAAATTGAAGAGGTTAGAAAGGCAAAATTTGCGTGATCACATGAACGACTTGGAACTGATTTTTACTATGTTGGGAGAGCGAGCAACAACAGAAATTCACCGCACAGAAAATTCGCGGGGCGTGCCGAAATTAAAATCAGACGCTAAAGCTGGCGGCGATATTGCCGGCGGAGCAAGAAGAAAACTTGAAAAGAAATTGGTAAAGTCAATCGTCTCCAAAGAGAATTATTTAAAGAAACCAGAAAAACAAAAGAGATTAACCCCGTGAGATAAATTCCATTGAATATAAAAGTTATCTAACGGGATAAATTTTGACATTCACCCCGTTGGATACAGAATGTTATCCAACGGGGCAAAGATAAATCTCAAAAATTTGAGGGATTATGAGAGCGTAAAGCGCGAAAATGCCCTGCCGTTTGCTAAAAACGAGATTACCGTTTTTTATTATCGTTCAGATTTGATTTCTGACGAACAGAAAGAAAAAATCGTCAATTTCTTCTTTAGAAGGATTTGTCTTTTTAGCCAATTTTTGGACCCCGTCTTCAGATTCTTCTGAAATCTTCGGTGCCCCATAATAAAATGTTTTAATTAGGTATGGTTTTCATATAATTATAAAATCCTGTTATTAAGTTTCTTCATTAACTTTCTATTGACCCTGTGGAAAAGTCCTCTTGTGGACTTTCTATTTTCTTTCTACTATAATTAGCGTATAGGAATTACTTAAAATATAGTCAAGCGAAATCATGCTTACGAAGCGAAAAAAACAAGTTTTTGATTTTATAACCTCCTATCGCAAAAAACGGGGTTATTCCCCGTCTCTTGAAGAAATACAAAAACACTTCAAACTCGCTTCTGTTTCTACTGCTCACTTTCATGTAAAGAAACTGCAGGAATTGGGGCTTTTGGAAAAACAATATAACAAACCAAGGTCAATTGCTCTTTACGAAAATGAGGCGTTGGTTAATATCCCCCTTTTGGGCCTGATAGCGGCTGGCCAACCA
>Ga0210049_1000128_pt1 | contig 53180 bp, 48 predicted proteins | sample CryGeyCG2014_300_2_FD_183964 | JGI IMG/M metagenome (GOLD analysis project Ga0210049, IMG submission 183964) | Groundwater microbial communities from aquifer - Crystal Geyser CG06_land_8/20/14_3.00 (SPAdes) (version 2) | ecosystem: Environmental > Aquatic > Deep subsurface > Groundwater | place... | reverse complement strand
AGATGCCTCCGGCAGATTCCCTCAAGGCAAGGGTGATAAACCTCCCATTTATCATAGGCGGTCTCAACCTGGCCCTGTGGCTGACTCTTTCATCCTTTACCATCGGCTACCTGCACCTGCACCTGGAATTGGGAGCAAAGGCCTTTCTGTTTATACTCTTCAGGGCGTGGATGATCGGGCTGATAGCCACGCACCTGTCTTTCTTTCTTGTCGAGGAGTATTCCAGAAAGAGGCTCGTCCCGGTTTTTTTTCCAAAGGGAGGACTCTACCACGTCGGGGGGACCCACAGAATATCAATAAAAAGAAGAATCCGTATTCTCTATCTGGCAGGAACCATCATACCGATGTTCATACTTGTGGGGACACTGGCGTTTGCATTCTGGCAGACAAATGACCTCCAGGCCTATTCAGAGGCCGCGGCCCGGGGGGTTTTTGCTTTTACGGTCGGCCTTTGCGCGATATTCATCGTAATCGCCCTGAGACTCAACTTTCTGGTGGCAAAATCCATCTCCAGACCTGTTGAGGCCATGGTGCAGGTGGTGGAAAAGGTAAAGGCGGGGGATTTCACGCAAAGAATCTCGGTTGAATCAAACGATGAGATGGGGGTCCTCGGAGATGCGGGCAATGAAATGATAGAGGCCCTGGCCGACAGGGAACGTATCAGGGAGACCTTCGGAAAATATATAACCCCTGAGATCAGGGATCACATACTGTCAGGAAGCATACCTTTGGACGGTGAAAGACGTGAAGCCACCCTGCTTTTCGCCGACTTGAGGGGCTTTACCAGGTTCGTTGAGGAAAACAGGCCTGAAGAAGTGGTAAGGAGCATGAGGGATTACTTTACTCTCATGGAAAACGCCGTTAGACTGAATCACGGGCTGGTGCTCCAATACGTGGGAGATGAGATAGAATCGGTTTTCGGAGTGCCTGTAGCCTTTGAGGATCATGCCATGAGGGCTGCGGCAGCTGCTGTTGACATGAGGACGGCCCTGGAAGATTGGAACAGGGAAAGATTGGCGCGGGGAGAGCCCACTTTCCAGCATGGTATAGGTATCCATACAGGCCTGGTGCTTGCCGGAAATACTGGCAGCAGGAACCATCCCTGTTACGGCCTTGTGGGTGATCCTGTAAACGTCGCATCAAGGATACAGGAACTTACAAAAACCTTTAAATGCGACATCCTGATCTCCGAAGAAACACGACGTTATATAGGAGAGGCCTTTAAGATTGAGGAACTGCCTCCCCAGGTCATAAGGGGACATTCCGGAACTATTCGTCTTTACAGGGTGTTGTGATTAAGATATCTAAGACGGGATCGAGCGCTGGGCACGGCCCGGGATAAATTACGAAAGGCTCAAGGCTTGCAATACTTGAACGAATTTCTGACTATAATAATCGGCGCAGCAGTCCTTCTTGGGGTCGTAGCCGTCTGGCTCATCGCCCAACACTTTTTCATGCCCACTCTGGAGGCGGTTGAAAACCCGGACGTCACCGTAAGCCTTACAGGGTCCTGCGGAGAGACCATGCGAATATCCCTTAAGGTGGAAGAAGGAGTAATTCGCTCAGCATCATATTTCACGGACGGATGCGGCCCCATAAGTGCATGCGGTGCAATGGCCACGAAACTGGCCATAAACAAAACACTGGATGAGGCAATGGAGACAATTGACCACGAAACCGTAGCGCAGGCAGTGGGAGGGCTTCCAGAGGACAAGATCCACTGCGCCAAACTGGCTTCTGAGACCTTACAGGAGGCCATACACCGATACATGCTGTCTAGACGGTGGACCTGAAAAACAACCTCAGTTAACTGAGCAGGGCACCCCTCTATACTGGAACAATCCGCTCTTTCTCTCCTTTGTCACCTGAAGGGAGATAGTCCTAGCATTTCTGCTGATCCAGCGTTCGTAAGCCCTCAAAAGACTGGGGTCCCTCATAACCCAATTTTCATTAAGATATTTTAGTTCTTCTATAATTCGCCAATAAAAATGCATTATTTCACATCCTTTAAACTAACCCTCATGCCCTTTTGGGGCACAACGAAAGATGAAAATCACCCCCACCTCTCCCTCCCCCGTTGAGAGGGAGGAGGAAAGGGAAGGGCTATTTTCATATAAAGATAATTGTGAAGGTATCCTGGACCACCCAACGGGAAACCTTGTCATCTGCCACCATCTCCTTATCATCCTGTCCAGCGCGAGTCAAGCGCTTGAGCAGAATGCCTCACAACATTCAAATGCCGTAGGGTTTTTTTGAAAATACTTCATTTTTATACCGATCTTGATCTATGATATATCTGTGGAGAGCGTATGTCTTTTTCAGCCAAACCAAGAATGATGAACTCGCAACTATCGGGAATTGTGCCTGTAATTCTTGCAGTTGCCTTTTTGGTCGCGATCTTGGTCTTTTCAGGACGGGCGCAGGGAGCCGAAATGATAATTAGGGGGCCTCAGGTATCAAAGGAATTTCTGCTTGGAAGATTCGATCCCTCAAGGCATCCTGATTTTGTTGAAGTTGCCTTAACGCATGGAAACAAAAGAGGCATGTTCCTTCAAAGGGAGACGTACAAGGCATTCCTCAGCATGGCCGAAGAGGGCAAGAAGAATGGAGTTAAGCTTACCGTCATCTCTGCGACACGCACTTTCGGGCATCAGAAAGGGATATGGGAGGCGAAGTGGAAAAAGCAGCCTGCGAAGCTGAATGAAACGGATCGGGCCATAGGCGTCCTGCGCTTTACCTCCATGCCGGGCACATCAAGACACCACTGGGGGACAGACATTGACCTGAACAGCCTGGAAAACGATTACTTTCAAAAGGCAGAAGGCCAGAGATTATATGGTTGGCTTTCAGCCAGGGCAAAGGAGTTCGGCTTCTGTCAGCCCTATAATCCAAAGGGGCCTGAGCGCCCTTACGGGTACGAAGAGGAAAAATGGCACTGGTCATATCTTCCTCTAGCTAAATTATACCTCAGCCAATACGCGAAAAGGATCTCTCTGCAAGACCTTAAAGGGTTTGCGGGAAGCAATACGGCCGTATCCCTTGATCTGATAGAAAGATATGTCCTTGGTATCAATAATGATTGCAGATAAGAACTAGCATCAGCAACTGCAGCAATGATCGCCGCATTCGGCAATCTCCGCCATGGCCTTTATGATCTCCCTGGGGGAAGCATCTTCGTATCCTTGAAAAGTGATATGGATACGGACTTCATCCTCTCCTTCCGGCAGAGCAGTAAGAGCCAGATACAGATGCCCAAAAAACTCTTTCAGGGCATCCTTCTTGAGAGAGACTTTGAAGGTCTCCCCCTGCCTGCGCCGTGAGAGTTCATATTCGAAGGGCGTAAGGCCCTCCTGGCCTATGCCGAAGATAAAATCCATTTGTTCAGGCCCTATATTACAGTCGGAAAGATGTGATTCCGGGCTTATGAGAACCCTTATTTTCTTGAGGTTTAAAATAAGATCGCCTTGATCCCGCATGTTATCCTCCAGGATATTTTCAAAGAAGATAAGTCCATTTGCAGGAAATGCACCGTTAGTGCCTTATCGGTCCAAAACCTGTCACAAAAAACGAGAAAATTATTTGACAAGGATGGAGAACGTCATACAACATGGTTCTTAGACGTTTTTGGTGCCGGTAGTTTTTCAGATTTTGGGTTGCGGGGGCGGCCCGCATTAGAATGGATTGAACCTTTGCAAGGCTTAAGTACCGATTAAACTGACAGTGCCCTTTCAACCTCCTCCATAACGACTCCGGCCGAGGATGCACGGAAACCCTCAAGGGCCTTTCGGGCGGCCCGGCCCCCGATACGGCCGAGGGCCCATGCGATCATGCCCCTTACCCTCTCATCACCATCTTCGCCAAATGCCAATATGAGTTCAGGCACATAGCCTTCGTCCGTTGAGTTTCCCATGGCCCTTGCCACATTCATCTTCCATCTCCAGATATCCTCTGAAGACATGTAGAACATGTGGGGCCATATCCTCTCTTCAAAGTATTTCCTGTCCATGTGAAGAAGCTTTACCGGATCGAAATATGGGGCCTTTTCCGCGGCCTTTTCATTAGGCTCAAGGGCGGCTGACAGCCATGGGGCGTTTCTGGGGCAGACATTCTGGCACCTGTCACAGCCGTAAATCCAAAGACCCATGGGCTCCCTTAGCTCCAAGGGGGTAAGGCCCCTTCCGAAATAGGTAAGAAAGGATATACAACGCCTGGGGTCTATCTTTCTCGGGCCCTGGAGGGCGCCTGTAGGGCATGCGGTCAGGCAGGCGTTCCTGCACCAGTCGGGGCAGCCGACCTCAAGCGTGGGGACGCCCGGTTCAAACTCAGCGTCCACAACGAATGCCACGGGAAGCACCCAGGAGCTTTTCCGGGCGACCTTGTTGGAATAGAAGAGGCAGTTCTTCCCGAAGGTTCCCATGCCTGCGCGCCCCGCGGCAAGCCTGTGAGGAATATTGAAGGGAACCTTGGAGGCAATGCCGTTTTCCATTAGATAAGATCGAAAGGCCTTTATCCTGATGGCCAGGCCGTCCTTGGTCATCCTGTCGTCATCCAGATAGCACCTTCCGAAAAAGGGCTCCATCCGCCTGGGAAAGGCCTTTCTGAAATAGACCTCCATAAGCACTATGATGCTCCTGGCCTCTGGGAGTATGTTTTTAGGGTCAGTCCCCGCATCAAGATCGAGCCCCCCAGCCTTTGTCCATGCGTATTCCCTGTGCCTCTCGGCAAGGATTTTCCTTTGGGAATCAAAGGGATCGGCACTGGTAAACCCCACGTCCTCGAATCCGAGATCATGGGCCTTTTGTATGATATCATCTTTGGTGACCATATTGACCCTCCCTTTCCGTCATGTATTTAAAACCCTTTATATGAAAACACATCGTCATGCCGGCGTAGGCCGGTATCCAGTCTTTTACACCTGGATTCCGGATCAAGTCCGGAATGACAAGCGGCATTCTCATCCTTCGTTGTTTCCCAATGGGCCATGACCGTTTATATGAAAATGCCCCTTCACCTTTGTCCCTCCCCCTCAACGGGCTGGAGGGAAGGGTGGGGGTGATTTTCATCTTTCGTTGTGGCCCAGTGGGGCATGGCGGCTAGTTCCTAAAGACCCCGTAAGCATCAACCACCTTAAGGCTTATTATTACGGGGATATCCTTCCCGGTTCTCCTGACCGACGCGGTTATTGTCTTTCTGAACTTCTCCACAATCCCCGATGATGTCACCTCGAATGAATCGCTGCCAAGCTTTATGAAGGAGGCATCAAGGGCGATATGGCTCATGCCTGAGACATTTTTATACCACGTTATCTCATCGAGGCCGTTATCTTCCAGCGTCCTGTATTTTGCCATCCTCTCGGCCGCCTCATAGTCCATTTGATCCGACAGGGCATAGAGCACCTCCGGAGGAGCGGTGTTTATGTTGATCCGGCCGTCCCCGTATATGGCAAGAAAACCGGCAATCCCGGGCTTTTCGTTTGTCCCGTAATAGAGTTCCTTTGTCATTCCCCTCACCAGGAGAAGCTCATCAAGGGAATCCATGCGACCGTTTTTGCATTGATATGGTGCTGCAAGAGATAGATAATATGAATTTTCAGCACCGAATCCCGTTATCTGATCGTCCTCATCCAGCCAGTCAATTAGCGCATCCAGTAGATCAGACACGCTCTGGTTATCCGTCCCGAATGCCTTATGGTTCATTAGTCTTTCAAGGACGGCCCGCTGCTTGGGGTCTGGCTTGCCAGTCGAATCAATGAGGCGGTTTATGTTAATCCGGCCGCAGAGATCTGTAATGACAAGATCGCAGCTTCCCTCTTCAAAAAGCGCCCCCGAATATAGTCTAAGCGCCTGGGCCCTCGCCCAGGGCTCTTTCAGCGTATCTATCTCGCCCTGTATTGCGTCCTCATAGAGGGCCGCCAGTGCTATATGGACACCTGATCTTGCGATTGCGCCCGCTTTGACCCCCTTGCCCGTCCTTGATGAGGCAATAAGATCATCCCTCATTGAGATATTAAAGTGAAGTCCCATCGCCACAATTATGCCGGTTATGACCACGGCGAGCAGGAGGGCCACTCCCTCGTTATTTCTCAGAGGATTTTGCATCTGGTTCGGCCCTTGAGGAAACGACAGCGGACGAGGAAAAAATAATCGGGGTTTCAATATCACCTTCATCAATAAAGGATAGCGTTATTGATACCATCACGGGCAGGGATGCCTCGATGGAATCCCATCTGTCTGACTCCGTTCCTTTTTCGTCAATATATGAAAGCCGGAAAGAATCAAGGCCGGAGCAAAGCGGCAGGGCGCCATAGTAAGAGCCAGAACCCCTTGCCGGTATCGGGGATTCTTCCCTGTAAAGGGTAAATCCCTTTCCCTCCTCTTCCGATCTTACAAAATAGCTGATTCTTACAAGACCGAAAACAGGGTCATCCGGCCTTAGTCTTGCGTGGGAATGGGAAACCAGGGAAAGTCTGTCGGCCCTTCTTCCGTCATCGAGTCTGTCTTCTCCAAGAAAACTTCCATCATTACTCTGAATCCCGGAGAGGGCCTTTTTCTCATCCACCGCAGCAGGAATGTAAGCACCCTCAAGGTCATCTCCTATCCTTTCAAGCGCCACCCTGGCGCTGTCATAAACGGCCGCGATCCTTTCCGAGCCCTCAATGGTCCTTAATGTTATGCTGTAGGAGGCAAACAGAGTGGTAAGCACTACTGCAAGGATGGCAAGGGCGATCATCATTTCAAGCAGGGTAAAACCCTTTTTCCCCAAGCCCATCGTCTTTGCCTCACCTCTTCCCTGCGGAGAAAAGATAGGCCCTGAGATCATAGCCCATTGTGCCGTCCCCCCATGAAACATGAAGGTCAACCCTCTTGAGATGATAGGAGCCTTCAAAGGGGAGACCTGCGGCGGCATCTGCAACAGTGACGGTCCAGCGGTAGCCCGGAAAATCCTCTCCGAAATCACCGGAATCGGAATTGACCTGCCCCATGGCCTCCATTTCAGACATTTTTTTCTGGGCAAGGAGCGCCGCGGTGGTGGTAAAGCGAGCTTCGGAAGCTATACCTACCGCCTGGGATTGAAGCGAAAGCGCAGCGGCAAGGGCGGCAGCCATGACGGCCATTGCCGCCATCACCTCCAGAAGCGTGAAGGCTGCCTTACTGCATGCGATCAAAGGAGACCTCTCGAAATCTTTTCCGCTTCGGCAGCCCTCGGTGCCGAAGAATCCGGCTGCCTGGCATCCTGAAAAGGCCCGCAATGGCCCTGTTCCACATTGATACGATGCATCTTATCCATCCGTCTCAACATCCATGCGACCCTCGCGGATCTTGAGTCCCAGAAACGGGCTTATTTCCATTGTAAACTCAACGCCTTGCTCCCCTGAAAGGTGTATCAGGCACGGAAGGGTGTAGCCCTTGGGAGTAAAGGCTACGGAGACCTCACCCTCCCATTTCTTTCCCTCTGATTTTATCCATATATCTTGTATCCTGACGGAGCCGGGGAGATGGAAAGCGTCGTTTTTTGCCATTGTAAGTTCATCAGGCGCCATGGAATCCATCGTGATCCAGCAGGTGTTTTTTTCGAGGTCAAGGTTCATGCGCGCTGTCTCCTGGGCCTCAAAGGCTTGATTTCTGGCCTCTTTCAGATAGTGATAAAGTCTTCTTACGGATGCCTTGAGTGGATCGGAAATGATGGAGTCCCTGAAGCGGGGAAAGGCCATGGAAAACATAACCGCCGCTAGAACGAAAACCACCAGAAGCTCAAGCAGGGTAAAACCCCTGTGCCAGGTTCCCTCATCCTTCAATGCCGCACCTCTATTCTGTCTCCCAACTGTTTATGTCCGCCCCGATCCCTTCTCCGCCGGGCTGTCCGTCTGCGCTGTAAGACATTATGTCGAATTCTCCGTGAAGGCCGGGAGAGAGATATATGTATTCATTCCCCCAGGGGTCCTTGGGAATTTTTCCTTTCTCAAGATAGCCTCCCTCCCTCCATTTTTTGGGAAGCGACCCCACGGTAGGGGCCTCAACAAGGGCCTGCAGGCCCTGCTCGGTCGTGGGATAAAGGCCGTTATCAAGCTTGTATAGCTTCAGGGCCGTTTCGATGCTCTCCATCTGGACCCTTGCCTTCATTCGCCTTGCCTCTTCCGGTCTTCCCATTATCCGTGGAACGATAAGCCCTGCAAGGATCCCCAGGATCACTATGACAACCATCAGCTCAATTAGTGTAAACCCGTTATCTGTCTTTCTCATCCCTATCTGCATCATTCATCTCCCGACACTCTCTCCCAAGACCCTGCAATACTGGTTTTATCTGATCCGGCCTCATCTGATCATCCTGCTCATCTCAAAGATAGGAAGCAAAATGGAGATCACTATGAAACCCACAAGAAGTCCCATCATCAGGATCATTACCGGCTCAAGGAGAGACGTGAAGGCGATAGTCTGCGATTCCGCCTCTCTCTCATAGGTGAGCGCGATCCTGTCGAGCATCTTTTCCAGATCTCCGCTCTTTTCGCCTACCGCTATCATCTGCAGCACTATGGGAGGAAACCATTCATTTTGCGAAAGAGAACCTGAAAGGCTTCTTCCGGCCCTGATGTCCTCAGCCGCCTCATCAATTGAATGTTTGAAAATTTCATTGTCGAGCACGCTTCTGACTATGCCGAGCGCGGGTATAAGCTGAACACCTCCCGCGAGCAATGTGGCAAGGGTCCTGCCAAATCTGGCAAGAAGTATCCTGTGATATACTCCTCCCACGACAGGCAATGAAAGCCTGATCCTGTCCCAGAGTCTTTTTCCCCTCGCAGTGTTCTTCAGGCGCCCGAACAGGGCAGCAGCTCCCGCCATACACAGCAAGACAATCCACCAGTAGGACTGGAGAAAAGAGCTTGCGGCAATAAGGGCGGTTGTCGTCGGTGGAAGAGCCCTTCGCATCTCCGTAAAGATGGATGTAATATTTGGCACAATAAAGGCCAGAAGGAAGAATACCACGATCAGTCCTACAAAGGACATGAAAACGGGATAGGCAAGGACGGCCCTCAATCTGTTTCTAAGGGTCTGCCTTTGTTCCATCAGATCGGAGAGGCGGTCCAGAACAAGATCAAGCGATCCTGAGGCTTCTCCGGCCTCCACCATGCTCACGTACATGGGAGAAAAGAGTCTCGGGTGCCGTGCAAGCGCCGGCGCCAGTGCCGCTCCCTCGTTTATGGCATCCTTTACCTGTGCCATTACCCTCTTAAGGGAAGGGTTTCCGGTTTGACCGATGATAGCCTCCAGACAGCCTATAAGCGGAACGCCGGCGCCAAGCAGTATGGAGAGTTGCCTTGTTGCCATTGCAAGCTCGGAGACCTTCACCCTCTGGAAGATTTTTGTAAAGGGAATCCTTCCAGAGAAATCTCCGCCCGCCCTGAGGAGGGCCTCCCCTACCTCAACAGGGAAAATACCGGTATCTCTGAGCCGCTGTCTTGCGGCAAGAGGACTGTCGGCATCAATCAGGCCGGATGATTTCCTGCCCGATGCATCAAGCGCCGTATATTCATAAACCGGCATTATCTCTCCCTTGTGAGATTATTCCGCAGCCGGGATTACCTGCAAGATTCCCTGTTATCTTCAATAGCTCAAGGAGGTTTTGGACATGATAATCCGCATCAAGCGCACTATTTCTGAAAGACACAAAGGGAACCCCCGCAGCCCTTGAGCAGGCCTGATCAATTTCCGAATCACCCACATAGATGGCCTTTTCAGGTGGGATGCGAAAAAGCCCTGTTATCTTTAAGAGACACTCGGGGTCCGGCTTGGGGCGGACAACATCGAGAGAAGACACAACTGCGTCGAAAAAACCGGTTAGGTTGTGGGTCTCAAGCACCTGGCCAATGGTATTGCTTCTATTGGTTGCAACAGCAAGTCTATAACAGGGTTTAAGCCGGGTCAAAAGCTCCCTCAGACCGGGCTCCGGGATCATGTCCCTTATAAAGGGAGTGTAGTCCACATCAAATCTGTAACGCAGCGCCTCCTCCATAAATGGGGTTCCCTTGAAGATGTGTCTGACGGAAGAATCCGCCGTCTGCATGTGGACATAGGCGATATCATCCTCGCACATGGGAGGGAGACCGAAATGATCGAGGAGGTGATTGTAAAAATTTATGTTTGCGCCTCTGGAGTCAAACATCACTCCGTCGCAGTCAAAGATTACCGCCGAGTTATGATTTTCCCTGGTCATTCTGAAGGTTCCTTATCCGTTATGATTCCCCACTCAGTTTATGAAAGGATGAGGAAAGAGTCAATCTCTCAAGCCCGCAAGATGCTGATTGGAGAGTTCATCACATTGAAGGGGGGGCGCAAAAAGCATTTCATATGAAAATGCCCCTTGCCTTTATCCCTCCCCCTTTACCGTCGAAACGTCGGGGTACGGCGGCATTATTCCCTCCCCCCTCGACGGGAGGGAGGGGTGGGGGTGATTTTCATGCTTCGTTGTGCCCTATTCGGGCATGGGGGTTAGTAAGGAGACATTTTCATGGCGGGAGGCGACAGAGACTTCCTGCCTTTGGCGTTTGGCCGGAAGTCTTGTCGTGGTTACAAGGAGATATCAACAAGGGGCAGGACGCTATCAGCCGGCCGGGAGCTGACTATTGAAGTACCCGGCCGCGCCCTCAGCTAGTGATCAAAATGCCTCTCTCTAAGGATACCTAATATCTGTAGAACCGTCTTTATGGCCACCACATGGACGCCCACCCCGATAATCAGGAGGGCCAGGTAAAGAAGCCCCAGGAAGATATAGTGATCCGCACTCCACTGCCATTCAAATACAAAGGGAAACATAAAAGCACTCCTCTCAAAAGATGGCTGCCCGTTTACTTTGTCGCGGCATTAAGTTCCCTCTCCTTGGGGAAGATCGGCAGATACCTGTAGGACAGGGAAAAAAGAAGGAAACCATATCCTATTACCGCAACCGAGACGCCCCACTCCTGCCATGTAGGAAGGTAACTCACGAACTTGTCGAACGGCATGACGGGGATAGCCAGGGAAACGATGGTAAAGGTGAATCTGTTGAGCACGATGCCGATGCAGTTCATGAGGCAGCCCGTGATAAGCCAGCCTTCACTCTTCCTGGCGCTAGGCGTAATCAGGATAATTGCAGGCACCACACCGAACACGAGGATCTCCAAGACAAGGAGCCACACGCCGTAAGGGCCTTCTTTGAAGAAATCCATAAAGGATAGGCCGGCCCTCGGAACATTACCAAATACCCACACAAGGGTGTCAATGATCTTGAGCACAACATAGAAGCACAAGAGAGAACCCGATATCTTCGCCAGGGTCTGAAAGGCCTTTTCAGGGACCAGGTGCTTTCTTGCTATCTTCTCTGTGAGCTTTGTGCAGAGGATGGTAAATGAGGGCCCCGCGGCCATAGCCGAAAGGATGAAGAGGAAGAATGTCCAGGGCCAGACATAGAACCCCCCCCTTATATCAAAGGGCCTCGCATACATTACCCCGAAAAGCCCTCCGAGGGAGCCCTGGTGAAAAAAGGACAGAAAGGCTCCTGTCGCTGCAAAGACCGCCATTATTCCGTGCAGGTTTTCTCCGGCAAGTCTCAGGGTTCTTACCTTCTTGATCTCCCTGTTTTCAAGGATTATCGGCAGATACTCGATGGCAAGGACTCCAAGGTAGCAGGTTATGCAGAAAGACACCTCCGCCAGCATCGAATGCACATTAACATGCCAGAAAATGAACCATCCCCTTATCGGCTGACCTATGTCTATCCCAAGCATGGCGACCGCGCCTGAGTAGCAGATAAACCCTATGATGACGGCCGCGTTGATTATGTCCTTTAATTCCTTCTTTCCTATAATGTAAGTCAGAAAGCCGGTGAAAAAGGCCCCAGCCCCAAGAGCGATGATGGCCAGGTCAACAACGATCCACACCGCGAAGGCAAAGTAATCGGACATGTTGGTCTGGTTGAGGCCCACCAAGAGACAGAGGGCGGCCGATACCGCGCCCCAGAGAAGAAGGGCTATCCACGGCAGTGTCCAAAAAAAGAAGACCTTCGGGGAGCACCTCTTTACGCCTTCTGGAATGAGTGCAGAGTCCATCAATATCCCTCCATTTCCTAGCCGGCTTTTACCGTTGATACAGGTTTGAATTCACCAGGCAGATAGTTGTCGCCGAGTTTCCTTACCCAGTCCTTTGTGGAGAGGTAGTAAACCTTAGGTTCCGTGCCCAGTCTCTCAAGCAGCCTGAACGCGTAAGGACTCTTCGCGAGTCTTGAGACTTTGTGCTCGGGATTTTTCAAATCACCGAATGTTATAGCCTGGGCAGGGCAGGCCTCGGTGCAGGCAGTGATATACTCGCCTTCCTCCAGCTCCCTTCTGTCCTCGGTGTATGCCTGGGTCTTCGCCCTCATGAGACGGTGATGACAAAAGGTGCATTTCTCAACCACACCACGCATCCTTGGCGATACCTCCGGGGAGAGATAGCGCTCAATCCCTTTCCCTTTGGGAAAGTATCCGTCCCACCAGTTGAATGTCCTGGCGTGATACGGGCAGGCCGCCATGCAGTATCTGCATCCGATGCACCTGGTGTAGATCTGGCTTACTATGCCCGTATGCGGATCTGTTTCAGTTGCGGTTGCAGGACACACAGACACGCACGGCGTATGGTGATCGCAGTGCATACATGGCCTTGGGAAATAAGATACCTCCGTGTAGGGGAAATCCTTTCCGTTAGTGACCTTGTAAAGCCTCATCCACGTTATACTCCGCTGCTTGTCCGACTCATCCGGCCTGACAGCCAGGTTGTTTTCTGCGGCACAGGCAACCATACAGGTCCCACAGCCTGTGCATTTGTCCAGATCAATCACCATCCCATAGCTGTTGCCTTTTGCCGGACCATGCTTCTTTTCCATGATCTACCTCGTAATTACGCCTTCGTTATCTTGACAGGGGTCTTCCACCACACCGGTTGCCCGCTGACCGGGTCCATCCGGGGCAGGATGATGTCGTTGGGATTGGCACCCTTTCCTCTGGTGAACTCATCCCAGCCTATGCGACCGAATCCTAACGGCACAAAAACGCATCCGGGCATGGCGCCTTCAAATATGCTTACACGAACCCGTATCCTTCCAGCGGCAGATTCTATGAAGACCGGGTCCCCCTCCTTAATCCCCAACTGAGAAGCCGTTTTCGGGTTTATTTCCGCAAAGGAATCCTCTTTTAGGAGCTGATTGTCGAAAATAGTCTTGTTGAGGTGGGGGGGGCTTGCAACAGAGCCGCTCGCGAGATTTATCATCTCATAAGGGACAAGAGTAATGGGATAGACCTTTGTATCAACCTGAGCGTTTGTCTCCTCATAATGGGGATAAGCTGCCACCTGAGCCCCTGCCCCAATGCCCAATCCTGAAAGTGCCGAATCCGCCTGGTTCTGCCTCAGATAACCCTGGATTGCAAGCTGCAGGCGCGTGCTCACGAACTCAAATTTACCGGTAGCAGTCTTGAATATCGAATCCCAACGACCATAATTATGAACAGGCCTGTACCAGAACCCTCCCTTTGAGAGCTTGTTCCACAGATCATCGAAGCTCTTGTAATCGGGCGTTATTTCCTCTGCCTTCTGCATCATCTTCCATACAGGGGAGTCGGCTTTATATCCGGTAAGGCCTTTGGCCGAGTCAAAAAGACCCTTAGCCCTGTGTTTTACTACATCCTCAAATCCCTTCCATGGAAATGACGCCGCAACCGAGCCGCCTATGGCCCTGGCAAGCTCTATTATCGTATCTCCGCAGTTTTTAGTTTCGTAAAGCGGCTTAACCACCGGCCTTGTAAGAGAGTAAAGAGGGTACTGCAGCCCAGCAGGCCAGACCACTTCATCCATCTTCTCCAGATAGGTATGGTCCGGAAGCACCAGGTCAGCATACATGGAGGTATCGTCTCTGAAGGACGAAAAACTCACAATGAAAGGTATTTTGCTCAAGGCCTTCCTGAACAGGCCGCCGTCAGGCAGGGTCTGAACCGGATTTGAGCCGAAAACCAAGAGGGTATCTATCCTGGAGTCGGCCGCCTCCCTGACCTCTTTTGCGAATAGCGACGCAACGCTTTGCGCATAGGGAAACTTCGGGGTGCCCGCATGATCAAGCCTTGCCTTTTGCACCCCCTGGCGGCTTACCTCATCGTAGGTGATATCGGGAAGGGAGGCCAGAGGCAGATGGTCTTGAACCAGTACCCCTCCAATCCTGTTAATCCCTCCTGTAAGAGCGTTAAGGCTCTGAATACACATTGATTCATAAAGGCTTCCATTGAGAGTCCCCTTGCCTCGTCCGCAAAGGGCAACAGGGGCCTTGGACTTTGCAAAGGCCCTTGCAAGCGAGCGAATCTCCTCAGCCGGGCATGATGTAACTGCGGCGGCCTGTTCCGGACTGTATTGCCTTATCACGAAAGATGACCACTCATTGAACCCGGAGGTGTATCCTCCCACAAACTCCTTGTTGTAGAGCCCTTCTTTTATGATCACATGGGCCATTGCCAGCGCCAGCGCACCCTCCGTTCCCGGCATGACCGCAACCCACTGGTCCGCCTTGGAGGCGGTATTGGATGCCCTGGCCTCCACCTGAACGACCTTTACCTTTCCCCTTGTCTCTTGATCCCTCCAGATGCTCCAGGCGTTTATCATACGCCCGGGCGCTCCCCAACCCTCAATGAGTCCGGCTCCGAAGCTCAGGATAAAATCCGAATTCTCAAGATCATAGGCCATGGGGCCGTCGGTACCAAGCATCATAAGGTTCGCCAGTGAGTAAGTGTCATCAAGCGAGGGTGCACGAAGATAGTTGGGGCTTCCGACCGCCTTGAGCAATCTTTCGACCAACAGCGCAGTTGCCGACCTGGCGGAATTTCCGTCTATGGCGGCTATGGCCTCGCCGGCACCTTTCTTTCTAAGGCCGCCAATCCTTTCGGAAAGGATGCCCACAGCCTCTTTCCAAGATATATCGGCAAACTGCCCTGCGCCTCTAGGCCCTACCCTTTTCATGGGCCTTGTAAAGCGAATATCTTCGTTATAGAGGAGCTGCAATCCTCCCATACCAACAGGGCATATTCCGCCCGGATTTACAGGAAAATCCGTCCTGCCTTCTATCTTTACCGCCCTTCCATCAACCTTTCTGACCTCTATCCCGCAGCCTCCCGGGCAAAGGGTGCAGACGGACTTGGCGGAATTAAACGCCCCTGCAGGCGGAACAGGAACCCAGGGCCAGTTTTGAGTCCATATGGCGATATCATCCGTGAGCTTCCAGGGAAGAGGTGTTATATGCATCCCTGCCACGCCCCCCACCATTAACGAGATGAAATTCCTTCTATTCAATTCCATAGCGATGTTCCCCCAGGTTGCTTCGCTAAACGGTAATGCCTGTCATGACCCCTCATAGCTTCAGCTCTATTTGTGGCACACAAAGCATGCGTTATTTTCTTCATGCCCCATCTTGCTGTGGCATTCCGCGCAATCATCCATCTTCATCCGGTCCCATGTGTTCGTCTTCAAGCCGGATATCCTTTTGCCCCAGATGTTTTTTGAATACCCTGTAAGGCGATTGGCCTCATAATCGAGCAGTACTGCGGTCTTGCCGTGTTCTCCGTGGCAGACCATGCAGTCAAGCTTGCCGTTTTTGACATGGGCTATATGCGAAAAATAGACGCAGTCCGGTTGCTTGTAATAGGCAAGCCAGGGAATCTCCTGATCCTTCGCTACATATCCATCCATAAAGGCCTTCTCTTCAGGGGTGTTTCCCAGAGGTGATTCAGGGTTATCATGGCACTCCGTGCACGTGGAGAGTTTGGGGATTCCCTTGAATGTGCCGTCATCATAAAATCCGTGACAGTGAAGACAACGCTCCGCCTCCGTTTCCCCTTCTATGCCGTCAACCTTCTCAGGATTCAGATGTAAGGCGTGGTTGAAGTTCATGGGCTGAGGCTGCTTGGAATAAAGGACCATGGGGAAGATCACCCAGCCGATAACAAGCGACCCGATGAAGCCGGCGATAAAAAATCCCCCGCCTTCAAGCCAGGCTCGCAAAGAAGGTCTTTTTGTTTTCTCCATTTGGACAAGCCTCTCAGATTTTAAGTTAATGTTTCTTGCGCCAAATCCCTGCGCCGTCTTTTTCAGGCGTATTTATCTGAAGCCGACAGTGTTGCGTATTTATCCAACTAAGCCCGTTTTTGTCAAGTAGAAAAACAGGTTGAAATCGGAAGTTCAAAGCCTCTCCCCCTACTGACCAAAGGCAGTCTGCGCCTTTGTGCGACCCCCAAAAGGCCGACGGAGGTCATGGGAGGAGGTCCGGGTTACACGCAACTCAATCAGTTCAGTAACGAAAAGAAAAGGACACCCCTATATCTCCGCCACCGGAGAGCAGCGGCATAATCCTCAGCCTGTCCGTGAAGCTGCCTCGAAACTCCTCCTGAAGCCTGCGGTTATGCTTTTGGGCTGAGTTCACGGCGCTGTATATATTGCCCGCATACCAGCCTGCTTCAAGAAACCCCAACATGCCGGCCAGAACGTAATTTTCATTGTAAAAGGCTTCAAGTGCGGCCCAAATAAAAAGGGCGTTTACCGTGAAGGCAGCGGCAGCGTCCCTGTATCTTCCCACATAGGCATGACCAAGACCGGGGATCACCCCGGCGAGCAATCCCGCCGTGGAGGGGTCCTTAAGGGAAAGTTCATTCCCCTTTATGACAAGCAGGGATATTTCTCCGGCGCTCTGCGCCAACTCACCCTCCCCCTCGACCGAAAGCAGGAGACGGGAGGCCTCCTTCCAGTCATTTGCCTTCATCCTTGTCCATCCCAGCCGGTAGAGGGCAGCCTGCCTCAGCGCCGGTTCGGAACGTCCTTCGGCAACGATATTAAAATAGTACTCCGAATCTTTAATTCTTCCCTGACGAAAAAAGGATTCAGCCATAAACAGCATGGCACGGTTAGCAATGCCCGAATCTTTCGACTTTGCGATGACCTCGTCAAATTGCTCTCGGGCCTTTTCGTAGCGACCGGCCTCAAGGTGACAAGCGCCCTTGATGAGGTTCACCCTGTCAAGACTGCCTGATTGAGGAAAAAGAAAGGCGAAGCGTTCAAGCTCAAGCAGTGCCAGATCATATTCCCCCTGGTTCATAAGGTGCAGGACAAAGCTCAGTTGACCGTTTCCATCCTTGGCGATCTGAGAGTAGGCAGGGGAGTACAAGAATATCAATAAGGCGCAAACAACCCCTTTTATCAGGCCGTTAGCGGCCATAGGATTTGACCCGGGAAGGCTCGTACCACCAGAAATCATTGTTTTCGACCGGATCAAAGATGCGGGGTCTGTCAGGGTATTTTACAATGGGTGAGACCTTAAACTCTTCTTCTCCCTCATGAATGAGGCGATCCACCGTCATTATCCATCCGACGAAAAAGCCGTGCTTTTTGAACGCCGCTATACTGTAAGCGGAACATGTCGGAGCACTCGGGCAACGGTCACCGTCAACCGGGGATATGAACTCTTTGAAAAAAGAAACAAAAAGGCTTCCAGGATCATAAAATCGCTCGGGTTCCTGGGCGAAGGAAACACCGGCCTCCGCCCGGAGAAAAAGCAAAAAGAGGCCTGCTGTTATGGTTATACAGGGATGGATACGACCTTCAAAAATACCCACTCTCCTGTTACCTCCTGGTTTACATGAAAATGCCCCTTCACCTTTACCGTCGAGACGTCGCGGGATGCAGAGGCATTGCAAAATTTAGAGTTTCGTCATTCCCCGACCTGCTCGGGGAATTCAGTCTATACTTGAATCAGTGCGTAACACTAGAATTTTCTCATCCTTTTACGCCTTCGTTTTGCGGCCTTTGCCTGTTTCTTCTTCTTCTGAACGCTCGGTTTGTCGTAGAAGCGCCTCTCTTTGATCTCAGAGAAGAAGCCCTCCTTGGTCAGTTTTCTCTTTAAATCCTTTATGGCCTTTTCAATCTGGTTATCATGAACAATGACCTTCATCGGTCCTCCTGGTTTGTGTCCATCCGGAAATGGCTATTTTCATCGTCGTTGGGCTCAAATTTTAATCCTCGGAATACCTCTAATGTATTACTGCGGTTAAAATTATGGCCTGCCTTGAACTCGACGAAACTATCTCGTTTCCGGATGGGCACTAGTTAATTCGTTAAAAATAAAAAAGCATCTCCGATCAGAAATCGAGATGCCTTCCTTGCGCGCACAAACAGGTTTGACCCTCCCTGCCTCTAGCAGGGAAAAAACATAGTCTCTACCTCCCTGATTAAAGCTTTGGCGCGAAAGCACTCGTAAAGATACAAGGGGTGATATATATTTTCCCTAACGCAGAGTCCCGGCCCTGGAATACAGCATGACAACATATTCTGAATCACCCCCTTTTCTTTTTTAAGTATGATAAGGCCCGGGACCTCAAAAATGCGGCAAATATTTCAACTATTATGTCCATATTCTGCCTCAACAATTCTATAATCGCCTGATAAGGGTTGTCAACAGCAATTTTCAGTGAAAATCAATAGGGGATATTTTTACCGCAAAAAGCTATAGTCTTTTCATTTACTCATTGAAACCCCGAGGCGAGAGGCTTGTATGGAAGTTTTAATGGTCTATATAACGGCGTCCGATCTCTCTGAAGCAAGAAAGATAGGCGAAGCCGTCGTAGAGGAAAGACTTGCCGCATGTGTCAACATCGTTGATGGTGCGCAGTCAATATACCGGTGGCATGGAAAGATTCAGCATGAAAAAGAAGCGATCATCATTGCCAAGACCAGAAAAGAGCTTCTCTCCATGCTCATAGACAGGGTGCGCTCCCTGCATAGTTACGAATGCCCCTGCGTGGTCGCACTTCCTATTGAGGCGGGTTACGAGCCCTTTCTTGAATGGGTCGGAAGCGAAACAGGAGCATCCGGGTGTGACTGAGACTAAAAGCGAGTTGAAAGGCCGCTGTTGTAAGGCTGGGGAAAAATACCAAGTGCAATACCTGAGATATCCCGAGGAACAAGGAGTACTTAGAAGTATTCCGCACAGAGTGTGCTAGGACTGAAATTTTCCTCCGGACAAATAACGCAGGCCCGGCCCATGAATGTTTGAATGGGAGTTATTCTTTGCCATCCGGGTTTTCTCAATCACCTCTTGCGTTTATTTCTTTTCAGGCGCCACCTGACCACCAGCACCAGTGCCAGCGCGATTCCTACACCTGCCAAGGCCGTATTATAATGCATCATTATGGAGGAAAGCCTCGTCCTCATAATATCCCAGTTTGTACCCAGGAAGTATCCGCCTGATATCCACAGAACGTTCCAGACAAGGCAGCTCAAGAGAGCGAAGGCACCGACAATTATAGCCCTGAGCCCTGATATCCCGGCCACCACCGCTATTACGGACCTTATCCCGGGAAGAAATCTGTTAAGGATTACTAGATAATAGCCGTATTTTGCAAACCATTGCTCAGCCTTACGGATATCTCCCGCGCTGAAGAATCTATAATCTTTCCTTAGGAAAAACCCTCTTCCCATAATTGTTCCGAGGTAAAAGAGAAAGAGGAATCCGGAAAGGCTCCCCACGGTGGTGGCGGCATATACTCCCCAAAAATTAAGCCTCTTGATACCCACCAGGAAGGCCCCAAAGGCAGTAATTGTATCTCCGGGTATCGGAGGGAATACATTCTCTATAAAGGCACTGATTCCAAGCAGTAAATAAATTATTGAATTAGGCAAGGATTGAAGATATTCCAGTATCGCATCCAGTCCCCACACCTTAAGGCCTCTTTTCTCCCCTGCATGAATTACCTAGTGTCCATCCGGAAATGGCTATTTTTACTGATTTCGGCGTTGGGCTCAAATTTTAATCCTCGAAATACCTCAATGTATGCCTGTGGTTAAAATTATCGCCCGCCTTGAACTCGACGGAACTATCTCATTTCCGGATGGACACTCATGGTGTCCATCTTTAAAAGTGATGAAAATCACCCCCATCCCTCCCTCCCCCGTCGAGGGGGAGGAGTAAAGATGAGGGGCATTTTCATATAAAAAGTGATGAAAATCACCCCCATCCCTCCCTCCCCCGTCGAGGGGGAGGAGTAAAGATGAGGGGCATTTTCATATAAAGCGAAAGGCCCTTTTCACTTGACTCAAACGCTCAATTCTGCTAATAGGTTTCTAGTCGTAACAAATTTTAATAGCAAGGAAAAGAGCTAATCCATGGCCGGATCTAAAGATACCAGAGACATTCTAAAGAGACCTGATGAATTTATTACAATTTCCGGAAAGGTACTACAGTGGGCAAGGGAGCACGGCAGGCCCCTTAGGTATGCCGGCATTGCCGTAGCAGTTGCGGCAGTCGTGTTTATTGCGGCCCACACCTATCTGAATTATGCTGACCGAAAAGGCCAGGATTCCTACAATAAGGCCTATAATGCGATAGCCGAGACAAATCCTTCTGAAAAGGCGAAGGAAAGCGCTCCGGAGGCAGTCACTTTATTTGAGGAAGTTATAAAGGATCACTCCCTTTCCAAGGCCTCAGCGCTTGCCCTTGCCCAACTGGCAAACCTGAAATACAGAGAGAAAAACTACGATGAAGCCATAGCCCTTTACCGTAAGTTCCTCGTAGAGATGGCGGGCAAGACCAGATATGAGAATCTGACCAAGCTTGCACTTTCCGCGTGTTATGAGGCGAAGGCGGATCTGAAAAACGCTATAGAACTGCTCAATTCCGTGCGTGACTACCCTTTGCTTAAAGAAACAGCCCTCTGGAACCTCGCCCGCCTTTACCGCCTATCCAACGAGACAGAGAAGGAAAAGGAGGCCCTGAAACAGTTTGCTGAAGAGTTTACAGACTCACCTTTCCTGCCTCTTGCGAAGGCTCGCATGCTCTAACAGGCTTGGCCTGTTTGTTCACAACGAAGGATGAAAATCACCCCCACCCCTGCCTCCCCCGCCGAGGGGAAGGGGTAGAGGGATGAGCCGCAGAAAATTTTCCCGGAGAGGAGTATGCCATGATCATTGGAGAGATTTTGGCCAGAAATGCCAGGATGTACGGTGAGGAGACCGCCTTAATTGAGCGAGATCCGGCTAAATCTAAGAGAGTGGCGATTACCTGGAAGCAATTTGATGAGACTGCAAACAGGATTGCCAACGCCCTTCTGAAGAGGGGAATCCGCAAGGGTGACAAGGTGATCCATCTCATGATGAACTGCCTTGAATGGCTCCCCGTGTACTTCGGGATTCTCAGGACCGGTGCCTGGGCTGTTCCTCTCAACTTCCGCTTCTCCGGAGACGACATACTCCTGTGCGCCGGAATCGCGGAGGCAAAAGCGATGTTTTTCGGCGAGGAGTTCATTGAAAGAATAGATGCCATAAGAGATGATTTATCCACAATAAGGCATTTCATCTTTATAGGCCCTGAGAACTCAAGGCCTCCTTACGCGGAATCGCTTGAGAACTTCACCGGCTCCATGTCGGATGTGAACCCTGATGTGCCGATAAGCGTACTGGATGAAGCAGCCCTTTATTTTACCTCCGGTACGACAGGGACTCCCAAGCCGATCCTGATTACCCACAGAAATCTGGAATTTGCCTGCATAATAGAAAACCGACACCACAATCAGACCCATGAAGATAATTTTCTATGCATCCCCCCCTTGTATCACACGGGAGCAAAGATGCACTGGTTCGGTAACTTCATAGTGGGCGCAAAAGCGGTTATCCTAAAAGGCGTCAAGCCCCAGTGGATACTTGAAGCCGTAAGTGAAGAGGCCGTAACCATCGTGTGGCTACTCGTGCCCTGGGCCCAGGACATACTTGTTGCACTGGAGACAGGCGAGCTTGACCTGCCCAAGTACAAGATTGATCAATGGCGCTTGATGCACATAGGGGCCCAGCCTGTGCCTCCGAGCCTCATCAAGAACTGGAAAAAGGTCTTTCCTGGGCATGACTACGATACCAACTACGGACTCAGTGAAAGCACCGGTCCGGGCTGCGTTCATCTGGGCATTGAAAACATCCACAAGGTCGGGGCGATAGGAGTCCCGGGATTCGACTGGGAATGCAGGATAGTTGACAGGAGTCTCAAGAACGTTCCAAGAGGCGAGCCCGGGGAACTAATGGTCAAGGGCCCCTGCGTTATGAAGGAGTATTACAAAAATCCCAAGGCAACTTCCGAGACCCTCTTTGACGGCTGGCTCCTCACCGGAGATATGGCCAGGGTGGATGAAGACGGGTTCATCTGGCTTGTTGACAGGAAAAAAGATGTGATCATCACCGGCGGGGAAAATATCTTCCCTGTGGAGATAGAAGACTTCCTCATGGACAATCCCAAGCTCCAGGATGCCGCCGTGATAGGGCTTCCGGATGAGAGGCTGGGGGAGATAGTGGCCGCGATAATCAAGGTGAAACCCGGGCAGACCATGGATGAAAAGGAATTGCTGGCATTCTGTGACAAGCTCCCAAGATACAAAAGGCCACGCAAGGTATTTTTTGACGACGTACCCAGAAACCCGACGGGCAAGATAGAAAAACCTAAGCTCAGAAAAAAATACTCCGGCATGGAGGAGAGCTTCAAGATTTGAGGGCAAGATTTCCCTTGACAGACAAGAAGCACTTGGATAGTTCTATTGTGTAGCTAAGATATAGCTGTTTTGTGACTCATGGCGGGGTTTGGCCTCGCGCTTCCTTTATCGGATAACCTCACAGCGCAAAGGCCTTTTTTGTAAACATCAAAAAACAATACAGGATCGAGGGAAAAATGCACAAGCTATTAAAAGATGCACCCGGAAGTCATTTTCTTCTCCTCGGCAATGAGGCCATTGCCAGAGGGGCCTTAGAGGCCGGTCTGGCCTTTGCCACCTGCTACCCTGGCACTCCATCTTCCGAGATACCGGAGCAGTTCCAGAATATCAGCCGGGAGACAGACCTTTACTTTGAGTATTCCGTAAATGAAAAGGTCGCGATGGAAGTAGCGGCCGGAGCTGCAACGGCAGGGCTGAGGACTATGGTAACCATGAAACATGTTGGGCTAAACGTTGCAGCAGATCCTCTCATGACCCTTTCGTATGTGGGGGTAAAGGGAGGGATGGTTATTGTGAACGCAGATGATCCTTCTCTCTTTTCAAGCCAGAATGAACAGGATAACCGTTATTACGCCAGGCTCTCAGGCCTTCCAATGCTGGAGCCAAGCAACACGCAGGAGATGAAAGACTTCACCGTTGCGGCATTTGATCTTTCCGAAAAGCTTGAAATACCCGTGATCATCAGAACCACCACACGTATAAACCACATAAGGGGTGATGTGGCCTTCGGCGCGCTCAGGCCAAGAAAGACCAAGGATGTCTTCAAGAAGAACCCCTTCAGGTATGTGACGGTTCCTGCGGTCTCTCGAAACCTCCACAAGATTCTCCTTGAGAAATTCGATAAGGCGCTTGCGCTTTCAAATGAAAGCCCTTTCAATTCGATAACCGGCAGCGGCAAATTCGGCATTGTCACAAACGGTGTGAGTTACAACTATGTGCTGGACGCGGTAAAGGACCTGCACATAGAAGATAAGGTAAGCATACTTAGACTGGGATTTTCATGGCCTATGCCGAGGGAACTCTGCAAGACCTTTATGAAAAAGGTGGAAAAGGTGCTGGTCGTCGAAGAGCTTGAGCCAATAGTGGAAAACGACCTGAAGGCCATAGCGCAAGAGGTCGGGCTTTCCCTGAAAATCCAGGGTAAAGGCGTAGCCGGACTCTCCCGCCTCTTTGAATACGATCCAGGGATGGTACGCCAGGCAGTAGCGGCCTATTTAGGAATAGATTACAAGGCTCCTGTGCCGGTTGACCTGAGCGCTGCACCGCAGCTTCCGGGAAGACCGCCGAATCTCTGTGCAGGATGCCCTCATAGGGCCACATATTATTCGGTTAAGCAGGCGTTCGGAAAAGATGCGATACATCCCACGGACATAGGCTGTTACACACTGGGGCTTCTTCCACCTATATCCATGGCGGATTTCCTTATCTGCATGGGTTCATCGGTCAGCTCGGCCTGCGGCTTCTCCAGGGCCACCGATCAGAAGGTTGCCGCGTTCATAGGGGATTCCACCTTCTTCCATTCGGGAATAACCGGCCTCATAAACGCCGTACACAATAATCACAAGTTCACCCTAGTGATTCTGGACAACGGCACCACCGCCATGACGGGCCACCAGCCCCATCCCGGAGTTGACGCAAAGGCGATGGGCCTTGACGGAACAAGGGTTTCCATAGAGGAGATAGTACGGGCCTGCGGAGTAAAAGACATACACCTTGTGAAACCCTTCAAGGTCGCCAAGACCATAGAGGCGGCCAAGGCCGCAAGGGATTATGACGGTCTTTCGGTAATAATATCTCAGGAATACTGTCCTCTGTTTGCCAAGGCCATTGGCGAGCGCAAGAAATCAAGGCCGTTCCAGGTAAACCACAGCAAATGCAAAAACCACCGTGATTGCATCAATCTTATAGCGTGTCCTGCCATGTATCTGGATGGAGAGCAGGTGGAAATAAACAAAGACCTGTGCATCGGGTGCAGTGTCTGCGCCCAGATATGTCCTGAAAACGCTATTCTGCCGCTTAAGGAGTGAGAGGGGACCAATATGGAGACAAAGAGAATCGTATTCGTTGGAGTAGGTGGTCAGGGAAACCTTCTCACGTCAAGGCTTCTTGGAGAAGCTTTACTTTCAGCAGGAGTTCCCGCCGTGGTAAGCGAGATACACGGTATGGCCCAGAGGGGCGGGATAGTAGAGTCCGCTGTGCTTTTAGGGGATGTGTCCAGTCCGATTGTGTCAAACGGAGAGGCCGATGTGCTGGTAGGCTTTGAGCCGGCAGAGACTCTTCGCACCCTTGCCAGGTGCAACGAGGGCTCCGTAGTCATCGCCAATACAAGGCCTCTTCCTCCCTTTACGGTTTCCATCGGCCAGGGAAAATACCCGCCGGTTGATGAGATACTTGATCTGATAAGGAAAAGGGTTAAAAAACTGATTTCCTTTGACGGAAACGCCCTGGCTGAGGAGGTCGGAAATCCCCTTTCACTTAATATGGTCATGCTTGGGGCCTTGATAGGGAGTGCGACCATCCCGGTCTCTGCCGAACAGATGAAGGCAGTCATCTCCTCATCCACAAAAAAGGCCTTTCTTGATTCAAACATAAAGGCCTTTGATCTTGGGATGAAAAAGGCCCTCTAGAAAACGAACCTTTTCCGCAGAGGCCGAGGGTCTCCGATATAGTAATGAAAAGTATTTCGCTCGTATCGGCCCCCTGGCCTCTCTACAACAGACCTTCCATACAGCTGGGCGCTCTCAAGGCCTATCTTGACAAGAACCTTCCTGAAATAAAGACGCATGCCCATTATCTTTATCTCACCTTTGCCGCAAGGCTCGGATACGCTCTTTATGAAACCATTTCTACCGGCATGTGGAGGGCCGAGGTGCCTTTCGCAGCCCTTCTTTTCCCTGAAAAGAAAGATGAGGCTGCAAGGTTTTTAGCAACCAGGCTCAAGGGGACACCTTTTTATCGTAGCCTTGATCCGGCTTCTTTATCAGGAAGACTGACTGAGATATCCCGCTGCCTTCTTGATGAAATCAAATGGGACGATTACTTGATGGTGGGCATCTCAGCCTGCCTCGGCCAGCTTACAAGCTCCATCTATTTTGCATACGAAATAAGAAAGAGGGCCCCGGATTCCATCATAGTCCTTGGAGGCTCTGCATGTGCCGGCAAGATGGGATTGAGCATTGTAAAGACCTTCCCTGTTATTGACTGTGTCGTTAACGGAGAGGGGGAAAGACCACTCCTGGCACTGATCCAGCAAGCTACGGAAGGCAGAAAACCAGCATCCACGCCCCTTAAAGGGGTCGTCACCAGGCAGACGAAACCCGAAGAAATAGACGCTGCGCAGATATCCGATCTGGACACCCTTCCTTTGCCTGATTTCTCCGAATATTTCAGAGATCTTGCATCTCTTGAGGCGAAAAAGCATTTCATACCAAGACTTCCCATCGAGGCATCCAGGGGCTGTTGGTGGAAAGGAGCCTCACGGTCATCACTACCTGCAAAGACGCAGCGCGGATGTGCCTTTTGCAATCTCAATCTCCAGTGGTCAGGATACAGGGCAAAATCCACTGGGAAGATCAGACAAGAGATATATGCCCTGGCTCTAAGACACAGGACGCTTTCCATGTCATTTATGGATAACTCCATCCCCTATACGAAGGATGTTCGGTTATTTGAGGAAATATCTTCCATCGGAGTGGATTTGAGGCTTTTCTGTGAAATTAGGGCAGGCGTCTCTTTGGGTGTTCTTAAATCCATGGCCCGCGCGGGAGTGCATGAGGTCCAGGCGGGGATAGAGGCGCTTAGCACATCTTTACTCAAGAAATTAAACAAGGGAACTACAGCCCTGGACAATATTGAACTTATGCGTAACTGCGAATCCCTTGAGACTATGTCCCTTAACGGCAATCTCATCATGGAATTTCCTTTGAGCGATCAGAAGGATGTTGACGAAACCTTAAGGACCATGGATTTTTCCTTTCCATTTCTACCACCCAAGGGTATCTCCTTCTGGCTGGGCTTCGGAAGCCCCGCCTGGAGCAACCCGATGGCCTTCAATATCACCAGGACAGGTAATCATCCATTTTACAGACACCTCTTCCCAAAAAAGGTACTCGCCGGCCTGGTCTTAATGATTCAAGGTTACAGGGCTGATAAATCCCTTCAAAAGAAGCTGTGGGCTCCGGTAAGAAAAAAGCTTGCCCAATGGGCCGAGTCTTACGACTCCCTTCACACGGGAAGACTCCATGAGCCCATACTTAGCCATCAGGACGGAGGCGGGTTTTTGATCATACGCCAGCGCAGACCAGGCAACGCCCACATGATCCATAGGCTCGAGGGCGCATCGCGCCGCATTTATCTGTTCTGTGAAAGTCAGCGTAGCCTTTCGGAAATACTGGGCTTTTCTGATGGAATAGCTCATGACAAGGTGCTTGCCTTCTTAAGGATGATGGAGGACAAGCGCCTCATGTTTTCCGAAGGAGACAGGTATTTGGCTCTTTCCCTCAAGGCTGGCGGATGTCGGGGCCTTAAATGAAAAAGGCATGCCCCTTTCGGGGCACGCCTTCGAATCGAGAAAGATTAGTTAGTGTCCATCCTGAAATGGCTATTTTCACCGATTTCGGCGTTGGGCTCAAATTTTAATCCTCGAAATACGTCTATGTATTCCTGTGGTTAAAATTATCGCCCGCCTTGAACTCGACGAAACTATCTCATTTCCGGAGGGACAGTAGTTAACGCCGTGCTATCTCACGGATCTATCTATCACGTAATGATAAATGTAAGCTCCGTTACCCTCGCACTTGGCAAGCCTCATAACATCCAGCTCCATATTGAAAGGCTCTTCAAGAGATTCGAGCCACTGGGTTATCTCCCTGCTAACCACAGAGATACGGTCTGCCAGAGCCATATCCTTCGATATCGTAATGACTTTTTGTTCTGCCATAACAAGATTCCTCGTTCAGATGACTAATATACAACATCTTAAACATTATGGCAAGTTTTTCTACCATTACACTATCGAATTCTCAAAAAACCTTAGATAGTGTCCATCCTGAAATGGCTATTTTCACCGATTTCGGCGTTGAACTCAAATTTTAATCCTCGAAATACGTCAATGTATTCCTGTGGTTAAAATTATCGCCCGCCTTGAACTCGACGAAACTATCTCCTTTCCGGATGGACACTAGATATTTTTATTAAAATGATCCGATCCGCCGCTGTGCATTCCACCCCTGGAAAGACATCCAGCCTCATACTGCAGGATTGCGGCAAGGGCAACCGCCGCGGTATCGGCACGCAGTATCCTGTCCCCTATCGAGACGACTGAAAAGCCGGCCTCTCCAGCCCACTTCACCTCCGCCCCGGTGAACCCCCCCTCGGGCCCGACAAGCGCAGTGATCATGTTCATGGGTTCAAGCGTCCTAAGAAAGCCCTTTAAATCGCACCTGTCTTCATCTTCCCAGAGCAGGAGCCTTATGCACGCAGCTCTGCCCCATCTTGAAACAAGCTCAGTGAAATCAACCGGAGGTTCAATAGTCATAGGAAAATCCCGTCCCGACTGTTTTGCGGATTCCCTGGCTATCTCAGTCCACCTTTTCATCCTTGATTCCAATCCCTTCCGGTCTAGCCTTACAACAGTCCTATCGCTAAAAAATGGAATTACGGCACTTACTCCAAGCTCTGAAGTCTTCTGTATTACGTACTCAAAATGGCCTCCCTTGAGAAGCGCCTGACAGATAATCGTCTTTATGGAACAAGGCTGGGGTGGGGAAATTCGGCTTTCAATCCTTGTCCTGACTCCCCGCTTGCCGGTCTCCAGAATTACCGCGAGGAAATGATGTCCTTCTCCATCCATGAGGTGCAGGCGGTCACCCCTCCCCATACGCAGCACAGAGCCTATATGGCGGGCCTCCCGGCCTTTAATAATTACCTCATCGGTCCCGGGATCTATTTCTTTTACAAAAAAACGCCTCATCGGCCGCTTCCCCTAAGGACGCTGCGTGCCTAAACCCCTAGGCTCTTTCGAAAACGTAGTTCAACTGCCCGTTGGGGAGCCTGTTTGCAACCGTCTTCATCTCCATGCCTACAGAGACATCCTCAGGCTTGAGTCCCGGCGACAGGCGCGCGAAAACCTTGTATTGGCCGTAGTCAACGAGCGCTATTGTGTATGGAAGATCATCACCGAACCCTATGGGTGCAAAGGCAAGGCTGCTGTAACTTACCAGCTTTCCCTTTCCGGTCACCTCAAACCATTCCATATTGCCGGCCAGACAATTATGGCAGTCCGCCCTCGGCGGGAAGAACATCAGTCCGCAATCCTTACAGCGGCTGCCCATTACCTTTCCCTGCTCAAGAAAATCCACGAAGTCGTTGACCTTGGTGATGGCCGTAAAGCTCACCGTGCCGAACTTACTGAAACGAATATCAGCTTCTTTCTTAGCCGCCATATTGCTACCTCCCAAGTATGCTTACATTGCCGTACAGACCCACACCACCGATGTTGTGCACGAGGCCTATCTCAGGATTTTTTACCTGCATGGCCCCTGCCTCTCCCCTCAACTGAAGGACGATGGTCCTTATCTGGGAGCCGCCCGTGGCTCCTATCGGATGACCTTTGGATAGAAGGCCGCCGTCAACATTTACAGGTATGCGCCCCTCCTTGTAGGTCTCTTTGGCCCTGATGAGTTCCTTTCCCTGCCCAGCTTCCGCGAAACCAAGGTCTTCGTATGCCATCATCTCGGCGATGGTAAAGCAGTCATGCACCTCCGCCACGTCAATATCCTTCGGGGTTACCCCGGCCATCTTGTAGGCTTGGTCCGCAGCCTGCCTGGCAACCGAAAGGCCTGTAAAGAGATCTCTGCCCGCGAGATTCACAGGGGCCGAGGCCGCTCCAAGCCCCAGTATCCAAACCGGTTTTTTTGAAAGGCTCCTCGCCTTCTCCTCATTTGTCACTATAACGCATGAGCTTCCATCCGCATTGGCACAGCAGTCCCCCACCCTGAGAGGGCTTGCCACAGGACCGGACATGGGACTTCCGGGATCGGAAAACATTTCAAGGCTCACAGCCTTTCGATAAACGGCCTTTTCGTTTATCTGGCCATAGGTTGAAGCCTTTACCCTTATGAGCGCAAGGTCTTCGGGCCTTGTCCCGTACTTAGCCATGTGGGCCTGGGCATACATGGCATAATAGGCAGGCATCATGGTACCAAAGGGGCTTTCCCACTGGATATCTGCTCCTCGTCCCATCCTCTCCTGCGATTCAGCCGATGATATCTCCGACATCTTCTGAAACCCAATGACGGCCACAGAGTCGTGGAGGCCGGATGCCACCAGTGAATAAGCCATCCTTAGCCCCATGCTGCTTGACGAGCAAAGGCTCTCGAGATAGCAGGTCGGCTGAGGCACGAGTCCCAGGTATTCGGCAAAAACTCCGGCCGGAGACCTCTGCTTGTCATATTCGGGCGCGGAACATATTATCGAAGCCCCTATGTCCTTTGATGTTATTCCGGCATCCTTGACCGCTTCTCTGAAGCCCTCGAAGGCCAGTTCCCTGATAGAGCCTGCGTAGCCCCTTACAAAGGAACTCTGCCCGACCCCTATGATCGCTACCTTTCCCATAAAACACCTCCCGGTGGAATTAAGGCCCGTAAGGGCCCGGCATTAGTAAGCTGTTATCTCTTTGCTTATTGCCTTGTGATAGCTTAGTGCCTACCCGCAAATGGCTATTTTCACCGGCGTTGGACTCGAATTTTAACCCTCAAAATACCTCAATGTATTCAACCGGTTAAAATGATAGCCCGCCTTGAACTCGACAAAACTATCTCATTTACGGATGGACACCAGCTAAACCGCTCAAATAGAGCATTTTGTGAGGGAGTATAGAAGACAGCCTCATGGCCGGTCAAGGGAAAAGCCCCCGATAAAATACCCTTTTGGCGTTACTGAGCGGGAAGAGCCTTTATGATTGCCGACGTAGAAATGCCTTGTCCATTCATAGAAAAATTGCCTTGAGCCCCCACAGCTATCCTCCCTATCGGGCAGGGACGTAAGAGAAGGTTCATGGGGTAAGGCAAAGGAAATTCCGGCATGAGGGTTAGCGGTCCCACTATAAGTTTTAGCGCGGCATCAGGCATGAGAGAACCTGAAGCCCTTCTCCCTGAAAAGCCTCAGGCAGACATCAACAACCCCTTTATCGTAGAGCACGCCCTTCTTACCTTCAATCTCCGCCAGGGAAGCCTCAATTCCCAATGCAGGACGGTACGGCCTGTGTGAACTCATGGCCTCTACTACGTCGGCAACTGCCAGTATGCGTGATTCAAGAAGGAGTGCGTCTCCCATTATCCCATAAGGATAGCCGCTCCCGTCAATCCTTTCATGGTGCTGAAGGACCATGAGAGCTATCGGCCATGGAAACTTTATCTCCTTAAGAATCTCATACCCCGTAACCGAATGCGTCTTGATGAGTTCAAGCTCAATTTTACTAATTCGACCGGGCTTACTCAGTATGGCTACCGGAATGGAGACCTTTCCCAAGTCATGGACCATCCCGGCCATCTTGAGCCCCTCCATCCTGTCCGGGGAAAGCCCTATCTCATCACCGATGGCACAGGCCAATTCTGCAACCCTCTGCTCATGCCCTGCGGTGTATGGATCTCTTGTCTCCATTGTTTTGGCGATGGCTTCAATAGTGCCTCCGAGGGCCTCCCTGAGACGAGCCATGCTTTCTTCAAGACCTCTTTCGGCCCTTTTTCTCTCCGATATGTCAATTGCCACATAGAGCACGGATGTGACCTTCCAGGTGGGTGAAATGAGAGGATATACGGTCAGGAGAGCGAATACCTCTTCCCCTCCCTTTCGAATGAATGTGATCTCCGCTGATCTGCTTGAGGCTTCAGGTATGCGGTTGAGGGCTTCCGGCAATAACTCAGTAACAGGGGGAAGCCCAAGAACAGATAAAGGTCTTCCAAGCACCTCCTCGGAGCTATATCCCGTAAGCTTTTCAGCGCCTCTGCTGAACTCCGTTATCGGCGCATTCTCGCCTGCCCCTCCCGCGAGGACAAATGCAACGTGCTCGGCAGCCTCAAAGATGCCTCTTAGCCTCGCCTCGCTTAGCTGAAGCTCGGCGGTCCTTTCTTCCACAAGGGATTCGAGCCGCATCCGGTAAATTCTATTGTCGTGCTCAAGCCTTCTGCGGCTGAGGGCGTTTGTAACACTTATCAGCATCTCCGTGTGATCAAAGGGCTTGATTATGTAATCATAGGCCCCTATGGCAATGGCATCCTCCGCCACATTGGGATCGTCAATGCCTGTTACCATTACGGTTGCGGTGTCAGGATACAGGGATATGACGTCCTTGACAAACTCGAGCCCGGATTCCCCCGGCATGTTGATGTCGCAAAGGAGAAGATGAACATCATTGTTCTTGAGGCAAAGACGGGCCTCAGTCGTATCGGCCGCGCAGATGCATCTGTAGCCGAACAGCTCCAGCATCTGGCGGACCATGTTCCGTATAGGTTCTTCGTCGTCAACCACCAGTATGGTGTGGCGCTTACTTTCTTCCATCTCTATTTTTCCTGAGCGGCATTAAGTAATTCCCTCACCGCATCTCCAAGGGCACTGAGCTCGAAGGGTTTGGTAAAGGCCCTTGCAGCGCCCATCTTCATTGCGAGACTGAGATAGGTTCCAGGTCCCACCCTTCCCCCCCCGGACATTGCTATCACCTTCGTCTTTGGATTGGATGCCTTAAGCTCTTTAATAGTCTCAATGCCTTCCTTATCGGGCATTATGAGATCTGTTATCACCAGGTCTGCCGGGTCCTCGGAAAAAAGATGCAGCCCTTCTTTGCCGTTCGAGGCGGTAATGACCTCGTAACCCTCCATCTCCAGGAATTTCTTAAGCATGGCCCTCAACTGAGACTCATCGTCTATGACAAGGATACGTTGCACTGGCATTGTGGCCTCTCTGATAATTTGTTGTTATTGTTTATTTGTAACTACTCAAGTTCACGGTTCAAGGTTAGAGAGTGATTAAGATTGAACGATTTGGGGATATTGAGGCCTGGCAACCGGCACGTGAATTGACCCGCAAAGTGTACCATTTAACAAAGAAGCCAAGATTGACATTCGTGGATTCATAACCTATCTCAAGAAATATGAAAAACGAAAGCCAACTAACCTTGAACCGTGAACCTGACAACCTGACCAGTTACGTTTATTTGTTATTTAGCCTATGGAATCACTCCCGGTCAAGTCAATTAGCATTCCGGTTGTTCTTGACAATTGCTTGTAAGTGGTAATAGCTATGCCTCAAAAGGAGATGGCCGTTTATATGAAAATAGATAGTGCCCATCCGGAAATGAGATAGTTTCGTCGAGTTCAAGACGGGCGATAATTTTAACCACAGGAATACATTGACGTATTTCGAGGATTAAAATTTGAGCCCAACGCCTAAATCGGTGAAAATAGCCATTTCCGGATGGACACTAGATAGTCATAGCGGAGTAGGCCGATATCCGGTCCTTGTTCCGGCCTTCGCCGGAATGACGACCCGGATTCTGGATCGATTCGGCAATGACATGCGGCATTTTCATACTTCGTTGTGCCCCACCAGGTCATGACCGTTAGTTCTGATAATTCGGAATCCCTGCAATGAGGTCAAAGCAGAAGCCCTTGATGCTTTGGCAAGAATACTCAGGGGGTACACGGATCACAGGTGGATCGTTTCATGCGCAGAAATTCGGCCTCTTAATGTCCGGTTCTGAGCCAAGAATTGACTGATAACCGGCAAACTATTAATACCGGAGAAACACCATGCTCAAATACATGCGGAAAAAGGCGGTCTCCGTTGATCTTGATGACGGGTTCCTTAAAGTGCGCGGGATACTCGACGATGATATCTACAGCCTTGAAATAGAGGTTTCAGTTGATCTCAGGGAACTCAAGATCCGCGATCTCAAGGGAAGATGGAACCGCCAGACGACCAATGAATGCTCCAGGGCCTTGATGTTCCTTAATGAGGCGATAGGTTTGGGGATCAGAGACGCGGGTTTTCCCCGGCAGGTTCATAAGGTAGTGGGCAGGAGGGCATGCCGCCACTTCGCAAATCTGCTCCTTGAATGTTGTGAGGCCGCAAGTGAAGCCGCTCTCATCCTTGCGTGGAAGGAGGAATTGAAGCGGGGACTTGATTTAACATTTGCTGATTTTGCAGGCGTCTCCAAGAAGGATACAGCTTCTTGCATAAGCGCGTCTTCATCCCCCTCCCTCGCAGAACGACCCGAAAAGAAACCCCGTTCCTGCCGGGAAAGAGAGATCGAAACACCACCGATTAAATTCCTGGTTGACCTTCACATCCACACCAGTCCCGCATCTCCATGCAGTTCCGTCGGCATAGAAGACGTAGTACAGAGGGCAAAGGAGGCAGGCCTAAACGCTATCTGTCTGACTGACCACAATTATCTCTGGGAAAGGGAGACCGTTGAGGAAATCATGAGAAATGAAGGCATGCTTATCCTGCGCGGAAATGAAATAACCACAGATCAGGGGGACATGCTTGTCTTCGGACTGGAGAAGAACATCGAAGGCATCATTAGGCTTCAGGAGCTGCGCGAAGAGGTCTTGAAAGCGGGCGGCGCCATGATTGCGGCACATCCATTCAGGGGTTTTTTGACTTTCGGAGTCGGGCAGCTAGGCTTAACCCCGCAGCAGGCAATGGAAAGGGCTGTTTTCAGATATGTTGACGCCATAGAGGTATTGAACGGAAAGGTTACAGAAAAGGAAAACGCATTCGCAGCGGAGGTCGCAGCCGGGCTTGGCCTTACTCAAACCGGGGGAAGCGACGCCCACCAGAGAGAAGAAGTAGGCATATTTGCCACAGGATTTGAATGTGCTCTGCGGGATGAAAAGGATTTGATAGAGGCCCTAAAAACCGGCTATGCCTTCCCGGTAGATCTGAGGAAGAAAGTTGATGGGAGAGATGCTTAAATGAACAGACCGTTAAAGTGGCAGAAAACAATACGCAGGATGGAGCAGCTTCTCAGGCTCAAGTCATTTCCAGTGGCTTTTAAGATGCTTGAAGAGGCTGAAGAACTGAGCCGCATTCCTTTCATGCGTAGGCCTGGGCACAAGATGACCCTATGCCAGATGATCACCCTTGTAAGGAATTTCGACTGGACCGTGGGCGCGGAGCTTAAGGATTTTATGAACCCCACGTGCCCTTCGATCCTCGGCCTTTGCGACATCCCCGAATATAACAAGGACGGTACATTTAGAAGCATCGTGTGGGTTAAGACAAGAAAGGATGCGCAGCGATACGAAGCTGAAATTCCTCGTCTTCCGATGGATAGATATAAGGCGGTTGCGATGGCTCCGCTTGTCTATGAGCCTTTCGAACCCGATATTGTGCTCATCTATGCCAATCCCGCCCAGATGATGCTTCTGATAAACTCCCTGCAGTTTGAAGACTATGAGGTAATGCAGTTTTACTGCGTGGGTGAATCCTCCTGCTCTGATGCCATAGCAAGATGCTATCTGACGGGGAAACCATCCCTCACCATACCCTGTTACGGTGAAAGGCGTTATGGACACGCGCAGGATGAAGACCTGGTTATAGCGATACCAGCCGGGATGATGGGAAAGGCCCTCAAGGGGCTCGAAACCCTTTACCGACGAGGCATACGTTATCCCATCAGTTTCGCGGGAGCGGAGCAGGACCTTACAAGGGCATTTCCGCTTTCCTACTCGGCCCTTGGAGCCTTGGACTCCGTGAGAGGTAATGACGGAAGGCTTCTCTTAGGGGTAACAGGGGGCATAGCCAGTGGAAAAAGCACGGTTTCGGCAATGCTTCAGGATATGGGTGCCCACCTGATAGATTTTGACGTTCTTGCCAGGAAGGTTGTTGAGCCAGGGAAGCCCGCCTGGAAGGAGATCGTTGCCTATTTCGGGCGGCAGGTAGTTTCCGAAGATGAGACGCTCAACAGAAAGGCCCTGTCCGAAATAGTTTTTTCCGACATGGAAAAGAGGAAAAAACTGGAGTCGTTAACCCATCCGAGGATTCATGAGGAGTTCCTCGAGGAGGTTCGGCAGATAGCCGCCGGACATCCAAGGCCCATCATTCAGGTGGGAATTCCCCTTCTGATTGAACTGAACCTCCAGTATCTATTTCATAAGATACTTGTAGTCCATATCCCCGCTAATCTTCAGGTAGAGCGACTTGCAAGACGAGACGGCATATCCGAACAAGAGGCCGCCAATATACTTAAGGCCCAGCTTCCTATTGAAGAAAAGCTAGGCTACGCAGATTATGTCATACACAACGACGGTTCAACCGAAGAGACGATGTCACAGGTGCGAAGGCTCTGGGGAGAGCTGAAGGCGTTTCAGGAGACCTTGTAGGCGAGCGGATAAGGATAAAAAAATCTGCAAATATAAAGGACGTCCCCGATACGATTAGAGGCCGAGATAGGTCTTGCGGATGACCTCATCCTTTAGGAGTGATTCAGCGGTTCCCTCGGCAATGATCCTTCCGGATGAAAGAACGTAGTTGCGGCTCGCCATTTCAAATACCGCGCTGACCTCCTGCTCAACCAGAAGGACCGTGATCCCAAGAAGCGAGACCTCCTTGATCTTTGTAAAGACCTCCTTTCTGAGTATGGGGGCAAGGCCAGTGGAAGGCTCATCAATGCAAAGAAGCTTGGGCTCGGTCATGAGTGCCCTGCCGATAGCAAGCATCTGCTGTTCCCCTCCGGAGAGAGTTCCTGCCACCTGGGAGCTTCGGCCTTTGAGAACGGGAAAAAGCGTATAGACCTTTTCAAGATCGGACGCTTTCGCTACCCTGTCCCTCTTCAGATAGGCACCGGCCAGAAGGTTATCCCTGACTGCCATCTCCCGGAAGGGCCTTCTCCTCTCAGGACAATGCACAAGCCCTCTTTTGACTATCTGATAGGCGGGAACGCCCTGTATCTCTTCTCCGGCAAATCGTATCTTGCCCTTCAGAATAACTTCTCCGCCGGTAGAGCGCTTTGAAATCTCCCGATCCCTTGCCACAAGACCCGTTATGGCCCTAAGCAGGGTTGATTTGCCTGCGCCGTTAGGACCAACAAGGCTTACCAGCTCACCCTCATCCACCCCCAAATTGACGTCATTGAGGAGCATGGCCTTATCGTAGAAGACGGACATGTGTAAGACTTCCAGAAGCAAGCGCTATACCCCTCCCTGCCCCAGATAGGCCTTTATGACCTGCCGGTCATTTACCACATCTTCAGGGGTACCGTCCGCTATGACGGTCCCGAAGTCGAGAACTATTATCCTTGTAACTATCTTCATGAGCTGCTGAAGTTTGTGCTCCACAATGATCATTGCGGGTCCTTCACTGTGAAGTCTTCCGAACCTGCCCCCCTTATGGAGCCTTTTTATTGATTTTGCCATAAGTTCCGTCTCTGCGGGACTGAGACCCCCGAACGGCTCATCCAGCAGCAGCAGTTCAGGCTCTGTGGCTATGGCCCTTGCGACCTCAAGTCTTTTCAGATCTCCCTGAGAAAGGGTGGATGCCTTCTCAAGCGCCATATCCGATATCCCGGCAAACTCAAGAGCATCCATTGCCTTGGCCTCCACCTTCTTCACCCATTCTCCCCGCTTCATGGCCCTTGGAGACAGGCAGGAAACCATCACATTTGCTATTATGGGCAGCCTTCTGAAGGGTCTCATGTTCTGGAAGGTGCAGGCTATTCCCATTCCTACGATATCCCATGTCTTCTTTCCGGCTATATCCGTATTCTTAAATCGGATCGTTCCGGAATCAGGCTTCAGTATGCCGGTGATAAGCCTTAGGAGGGTGGTCTTTCCGGCGCCATTGGGGCCTATAAGCCCTATAACCTCATTTCTGCCCATGGAAAAACTCACGTTTCCAATGGCCCTCAGCCCTCCGAAATCCTTTGAAAGCCCCTCAACTGTCAAAAAGTCAGTCGGCATATCAGGCCTCAAGGGACTCCTCTCTGAGTTCACGCCTTGAGACCTTACCCACGTCCGTCTTGGGAAGTTCTCCCCTAAACTCAATTATTTTCGGCACCTTGTAATGGGCGAGGTTTTTCCTGCAAAACTCCATTATCTCTTCCTCTGAGACCTTACCTCGCGCTTCGCTTTGAAGCACCACATATGCCTTGACTATCTGCCCGACCTTCGGATCAGGCACCCCGACAACTCCCGCCGCCTTTACCTGCGGGTGCTTATAGAGCACCTCTTCCACGTGCCTTGCAAAGACGGAGTAGCCTTTATATTTGATGAGATCTCTTTTTCGGTCGAAGAAATGGAAGTAACCCTCCTCATCCATCCTGACCAGATCGCCCGTTCTGAGCCACCTCCTCCCCTCCAGCTCCATGATGGCCTCAGCCGTCTCTTTAGGTCTCTTCCAGTATCCCTGCATGATGTTGGGTCCGCTCAATATGAGTTCGCCCACTTCCCCGGCAGGCATAAACGACTGGCCATCAACATCCACAATAGCGGCCATGACGCTTGGAAGCGGGACACCGAAGGAGCCTGCCTTCGGCCTCTGATAAGGCGAGCTGTGGCTTACCGCAGTGGTCTCCGTCATCCCGTAGCCCTCAAGTATCCTTGTGCCGGTCCTCCTCTCCCAGTCGGAAACCGTTGATTCATGAAGTGTGTCGGCTCCGCAGGCAATCAGCTTGAGTCTTTTCCAGTTTACCCTTCCTGTCTTTTCATGCTCCTTTAGATATTCAAACAGGGTGGGAACCCCGTAAAATCCCGAAACCTGGTATTTCTCCATCGCATTGAGGATCTCCTCGACATCAGGGGTGGTAAATAGTATCAGAGTTGAGCCCTGCACCAGGCCGCTCAGCATCACAACGACCTGGCCGTATATGTGGAAAAAAGGCAGGAATGCCGCGCCCACCTCCTTTCCTTCTTCAAATATGGGCCAGAAGGCGGTCGTCTGTCTCTGGAGCGCCACAATATTTGAATGGGTCAGGATCGCGGCCTTGGGAAGGCCGGTAGTTCCGCCGGTATAGGGAAGCGCCGCAATATCCTTTGACGGCTCAATAGAGACGGCAGGGGGCTCCGGGCGATAATTCTTTAAAAGTGTCCGGAAATCATGAAGTCCTGCCTCGCGCTTCAATTCAGTCGTAGGTATCTTTTTCCCTCCGTAAGCCTCAGCCAGGGCACTTTTTCCGAATATCTTCTTAAGGGGAGGAAGATAATCGCCTATACTGGAAAGAATGATGTTTTCAAGCACTACCTCGGCCTTTACCACATTGTCATATAGAATATCTTCGCATACGATCGTCTTTGCGTCGCTATCCTGAAGCTGATGCCTTACTTCCTTGCTGGTATATACCGGGCTTATCGGTGTAACCTTGGCCCCTGCCTTCAAGGCCCCGAAATAGGCTATCACATACTGAGGACAATTAAGTAGATAGAGCGCCACGGTATCGCCCTTGGATACCCCCATGTCCGCAAGGGCAGTAGCGAAACGATCCGTATCTTCATGTAATTGCCTGTAGGTAATGCGCTTTCCATAGAATATGAGGGCATCCTTCTTCTCATACTTTTTTGCGACCCTGTCAAAAAGGGCCGGAACAGATATGTCTTCAACTTCAATGTCTGCGGGAACCCCTTGGGGATAATAGGCAAGCCACGGTCTTGAGAGATAAAACTCTTTTGGATCCATAAATGACCTCTTTTAGAACTCTTTCTGTCTATAGACCATTTTCTAGTTGAGAGGAGCCGCGCAGATTCTGCACGTCTTCCTTTTCGCTACATTTCTTATCTTGCATCTGGGGCACTGAGTCTCAAGCTTATCCCTTAAATATGGGAAGAGGCCTTCGGGCATATAAAGAAGTATCAAAAGTATTACCAATGCAAACGCAAGCGTTCGGTATTCAGGCCAAAACCTCAAAAACTCCAAGAGGGGAAAGAGTATGAAAACCGCCCCTACCGGACCGTATATTGTCACTATCCCTCCGAAGACCGCCCAGATAACTACTGTAAATGACATTGATACCTCTAGTGTAGATGGGCCGGCTATCCTCATGAAGTGGGCGTAAAGACCGCCTGAAATTCCGGCAAAAAATCCTCCAAGGCTGAAGGCCAGGAGCTTGTAACGGATGGTATTGATCCCCGATGCCCTCACCGCAAGCTCATCTTCTCTTATGGCGTGAAAGATGATACCGGTGTTGGAGTCCGTGATTTTCCACATTACCGCGCAGGAGACGAGCATTATTACGCTGGTGAGATAATAGTCCCATAGCCTTGAGCCCGTAAGTCTGCTCAGACCTGAGAGGCCAAGTTCTCCACCGGTTATGTCCGGTACCGCAAATATTATCCCAAGCAGGATTACTGGAAAGGCAAGGGTTGTAAGGGCAAGGTATGTACCCCTTAGCCTCAGGCAGGGTATGCCGACGATCAGACCGGTCAGTACGGCGCCCAGTGCCCCCAGGGGAATGCTGGCCCAGGGAGGCAGATGGCCGTGGATATTGAGTAGGGCAGCGGAATATGCCCCCACCCCGAAAAAGAGCGCATGACCGAAATTCATCTGCCCCGTAAAGCCTGAAAGAAGATCCCAGCTTGCCGCGAATATGGCAAAGATGCTTGAAAGGATCAATATCCTCAAAAGATAAGGACTTTGGGAAAAAAGCGGCAGGACAAGGATTGTAACAACAAACACCCCTACTGCCACCCGGCTCGGCAGGACAAGGACCTCATCTTTGCAAACGGTCAAGCTCTTTCTGAAATAATAGCTCAGCATTCCCATGGCTATCTTTCTTCCTCAAAGGCGATCCCGAAGAGTCCTTCCGGTCTGAGGATCAAAACCAGAATCATTATGGAAAGGGCCACAGAACCCTTGAGGAATGCCCCCTTTGGAATAAGAAAAACCACAAGCGCCTCCGTAAACCCAAGGATATAAGCGCCCAGGAAACTTCCCTTGAGGCTCCCCAGCCCCCCCAGAACCACCACCGCCATCATGATTATAAGCGGTTCCATCCACATGAAGGGATTGACGATCGTAAGCGGTACCACAACCGCTCCGGTAAAGGCCGCAAGCCCGACCGATATGCCCATGGTGGCCATTGCGACAAGGCGTTCGTTGATACCCATAAGGTTGGCAACCTCCCGGTCCTCCGCCATACACCTTATAGCAAGGCCTAGCCGTGTCTTCATCAACATGAGCCACAGCGCCAAAAGGACTGCGACCACTGCCCCGAAGGTAAGAAGCTGCTGATAGAATATCTTTACATTCATGATGGAAAAGAACCCCCCCACCAGGGAGGGAACGCTTAAGAAATCCCCCGTGAATATAAGCAGCATTACCTCCTGCATAGCGATTGCGAGGGCTATCGTCCCTATGAGAACGGCCGCTTCATGCTCCCTTATCGGTTCAATGAAGAAGCGGTATGTCAGAAGGCCCAGGCAAATCACCATTACTATGGCAAGGAGCATTGAAATAATGGACCCGAGCCCCATTCTCTGCGTGAAAAAAAATATGCAGTAGGCAGCCACCATATAGAAGGCGGTATGGGCGATGTTGACTATCCTGGCTACCCCGAATATCAGGGAAAACCCTATGGCGAGAAGGGCAAACATACTTCCGCTTATCAAACCGCTTACGACAATATCGAGCAGCATAGCGACTCCTCAAGTGGAGGAAAAGAAACCCCGGCCGTAAAACGCCCCAGAGGCCGGTTGAACGACAGACCTCGGGCAGGCGGAGAAAAAAAGCCCGGAGGCAAGGCCCGTGAATCCCTCAGTAACTGACTCGTAATTTGAACCTTTACTAGCAGCCATGCCCGAATAGGGCACAACGAAAGATGTAGATCACCCCCATCCCTCCCTCCCCCGTCGAGGGGGAGGGATAAAGGGAAGGCGCATTTTCATATAACCTTACGAGGAGAGCACGAAATGATGCATACGGGCGCTTTGGAACATCCTGCCAAACGACTCGTCCATTTTGGCTCCTACTTCTTATATGCCTGGATCACCCATGGCGGAACCTTATAAGGAACTATGCCTTTATAAGTGACCTCCGGGGCTCCTTCGGCAGCCTTCCACTTGTTCGGCCAGACGCCGACCATCTTTCCGTCCTGCCACTGCACACCAAGGCTTGTAAGGAAGCCGGGGCCCCATGTAAGGTCATGGAGCTGCCTTCCTTTCTCATCCTTCATGTATTTGATCATACCGGAGGGGGTCTTATACTGCCGCTCCTCCATAATGGGAATAATCTTTTCAGGATCAAGACTGCCGGCCTTCTCTATCGCCGGCACAATACCGTGAAGTATGGCCGTGTATGTATCGGCAGTGTATGTAGGCGTCTCTCCGAATCTCTTCACATATCCGTCCACGAAGGGACCTGTCATGTCATTTACCTCAACGCCCCTGCAATAGGTATTCATCGTCATGACATAATTACCCATGCCTTTGGTGGCACCCCAGAAGCCGTCTTTCTGGGCCTCCACGTTGATGCCTACCTGCACGGCCGGGACCTTAAGCTCTCCGGCCTGCCTTGCAAAGGTGATCCCGACAGAGGCTGAAAAGGTGGTAAAGATCATATGCGCGCCGGATGACTGGACTGCGGAAAGCTCTGCAGTGACATCGGTGGCTGTCTGAGAAGGCCTCCAGACACCCACAACCTCCATGCCCATCTTGGGTATAAACCCCTTGGCTGCCTCTATCATCGGATCTACCCAGATCGCCTTTTCCGCCACTATGGCCACCTTAACCTTTGGAATGCCGAGGGTTGCCTTCAAGATTGCGCCCACGGTCGCCATCTGCACAAAACAAGTTTTGACAAGAAACTTAGAATTAAAAGGTGTCCCTCTGAAGAAATATTTGTAGCGGTCATAGTCGGTTGCAACTCTCGTGCACAGCTCCGGGTGGGCGGCGCCGCATCCTATGAATATCTTCTTATAATCCATTGCGATATCCTGCATGGCAAGGACCGCCTCGGTTCTGAAGCCACCCACTATAAAGTCAACCTCATCGTGTGTGATTATTCGCTCCATAGCGTTTGTGGCATCCGTCACATTAAGGAACTCATTCGAATCCGCCTTCACAAGCTCTACCTTCAGCTTCTTTGCTCCTACCTGAATTCCTCCTTTGGCGTTAATCTCTTCAGCGGCCATTGTGGCGCCGTTCCAGTGCCCCTTGCCCTGGACAAAGTTCATAGGCCCTATGACCCCTATCTTGACAGCGTCCGCAGCGGCGGCGGATGCCGTCCAGAAAATCCAAAGACACAGGAACATACTCAGGCACACAAACAACGTTTTCGTTTTCATTACCCCCTCCTCTTCCAGAAAAAGGTTTCTAATGTCTGCCTTCACCTAAAGACGCCCAGTGGCGTCCATATACCCGTCTCTTTGAAAAGCGCAAACGGCCAAAGGCTCATGCCCTGAAGGCATTTGGCCACCCAGCCAATGAAATAACATGACCCGTCATTCCGGGCTTGATCCTAAATCCATATATATAACGAACAGATGGATTCAGGATATAACCGCGGTATTGCGGGATGACAGAAAATCTATTTTCACGGTAAACACTCATGACAGAAATATTTTGTCGCCCCCGCAAATGAAAATCCTCCTCCGGCTCTACACTCTGCGAGGTCGAGGATTTCCCTCCCCCCGCGCGGGGGAGGGTCGGGGTGGGGGGTGTATTTTCACGGTAAATCTGTATTACTCGTTCACTAGCCATACACTTAGCATTCCCTCAGGAATGAAAATGATAACGCCTGCTTTCACGACTCAATAAATCATATTCCCGATCTTTGGGATTGTTATCTCTTAATGTCCCCGGAGGCGGTAAGGCATAGGGGGGCATCTCTTCGGGTTTTCTCTTTTGGGAAATTGTTCTAAAGCAGATAGAGGTGGAATCCTTTGATAAAGCCGCAAATGCTTTCTTGGAAAAGGCCGGGCTCGTGCTATCTATAACTTCCATGGGGCGGGACTTTCCTCCGGGGGACGAAAGTCCTTTAGGCGAAAAACCCGGAAGGCAGCTTTCAGAAATCTTCGGCCTTAGATTCCCAATTGGAAAGCCACGGTAACGGGCAAGCTCCGATAGGCAGCTATAATCCCGTTTGAAATTGGAGGGCTCAGTAATGCCTTCGGTCTCCACAACTTCCGAAGGGTAATTGCGCCCCGCATGAATCGCAACTGCTCCCTTTAAACGCCATAGGGCCTGTCCGGAAAAAATATCCAAGATCGCACCTGATGGTTGAGGTTAGCTAATCATTGCATATCCAACACGCCTGGCAAGCCGCGAAAAAACTCACAGATGCCGAATTTCTCTCATCACTCTATACTGTGGCATAAATACATGTGCAGTTCATTAATAGGGTATTTGCCTTCGCTTTCACTCCGACGCCCCACCATCAGGGAGTGTCCCTATCACCGCCGCCCTTGCATCCAGAGATATTTCTTAAGGCAATGAACATACTGTCTAGAAGCAAGGTTCAAAACCAGTGGTTATCTTTTGATTCCTTTTCTATTATTTGTCAATATAAAAAAGATTTCAAATACAATCCTTGACCGCTTGAGCCCACTGTCGTATCTCTATTATAAAGAGCCAATTGCAAAACTACGATTACTCGTCATTCCGGCGAAACCCGGAATCCATAACGCATTGATTCAAGGATAGACTGGATTCCCCGATCAAGTCGGCGAATGACGAAACGGTGAATTTTGCAATGGCATCTAAAAATTATAAAATTTGACACACTCGTAAAAAGTCGCCAGGAGCGTCACCCCGGCGAAATCCTTATGGACACTACCAAATTTGAAAGGAATTATATGAGCACATACAGGACAGCCATCATGCGTTATGAAGGTCCGCTTGATTCAGTAAGAAAGGCGATTGACGCTTCAGGCGGGTTAAGCCATCTCAGCACCGGAGCAAAGGTCTGCATAAAGCCCAACATTGTCTTCTGGAGCAGGTCGGTTCCTTTTCCCAAGTGGGGTGTCATAACGACATCGAGGGTGGTAGAAGACGTTGTGGTTCTCCTCAAGGAAAGAGGAATAGATGACATAACCATAGTGGAAGGAACCGTCACAATGGATCCCAAAGATCGCGCCACTCCCGCTCATGCCTTTCAAAGCCTCGGATATGAGAAGTTGAGGGACAGATACGGCATAAAATACTATAGCATCTTTGAAAGACCTTTCCGTAAGATGGATATCGGTGAGGATATTGTCCTCAATTTCAATAAGGATGCCGTCGAATCAGACTTCATAATTGACCTGCCGGTGCTTAAGACCCACAATCAGACAAAGGTCAGTCTGGGAATCAAGAACCTCAAAGGCCTGCTCGACATAAACTCGAGAAAGAAATGCCACAGCGCTGACCCCGTAAAGGATCTTAATTTCATGGTGTCGAGGCTACCGGTCGCCATGCCTCCTATCTTTACCCTGATTGACGGGATTTACAGCAACGAACGCGGCCCAAGCTTCGACGGAAAGATAAGGAGAAAGAATCTTCTGATAGCCTCAAATGATGTCCTTTCAGCAGATCTGGTCGGAGCAAAGGTGCTTGGATTTGATCCCGCCGATGTTCCCCACCTTGTCCACGCTGCCGGAAGGCAAAGAAGGCCCCTCGATCTATCCGATATCGAGATAATCGGGGAAAAAATAGATGACGTTTCATCTCCTCATGGATATGATTTTGCTTACTCCGAGACCGAAAACGGAATAATGCCCCTGCCTCTGGCCCGCCAGGGAATAAAGGGCCTTGCCTACCACAAATACGACCTTTCCATGTGCACTTACTGCTCGGGCCTCAATGGTCTCGTCCTCACCGCGATAAGGGGGGCATGGCAGGGAAAGCCCTGGGACAGGGTAGAGATCCTGACCGGGAAGAAAATGAAGCCTACTGCCGGCATGAACAAGACCATTTTACTTGGAAAGTGCATGCATCAGGCAAACAAGGATGATCCAAATATCAAGGAACTCTTTGCGGTAAAGGGTTGCCCTCCCAAGGCCGAGGACATAGTAAAGGCCCTTCACTGGGCGGGCATTGAGGTCAATGCCTCCCTGTTTGACCAGATAGATCAGCTCCCGGGTTTCTTCATGCAGCGATATGAAAACAAGCCTCAATATGAAGAGGCTCACTTCACAATACTTTAGGCCGGCGGAGGTTATCAGGTGGAAAAGATTTTAGTGGTCGGTGCCGGTTTCATGGGATCAGGCATAGCCCAGGTATGCGCCCAGAAGGGAAAAGATGTTTTCCTTACGGATACAAGTACCTCCGCCATTGAAAGGGGACTAAAAGAAATAGGCAGCTCACTCGTAAGACTTGCTCAAAAGAATATAATCACTGAAGATCCCGATCGCATTCTTAAGCGTATCACACCTGTTGACGGGATTGAGACAGCCTCCCATGCTGACCTGATCATAGAGGCTGCAACGGAATCAGAGGAAATCAAAAAAAGCCTGTTTGCAAGGCTTGACAGCCTGGCATCTCATAATTCGGTAATTGCCAGCAACACCTCATCCATCCCGATCTCCATACTTGCCTCTTCGACTTCAAGGCCCGAAAATGTCCTGGGGATGCATTTCTTCGGCCCGGTCCCACTGATGCGTCTTGTCGAGGTAGTTAAGGCCGAGCATACTTCTGCTGATGTCTTTGAAAGGGCCGTTTCATTTGTAAAATCTCTGGACAAAATCCCAGTGAAGGTCATGAAGGACATCCCGGGATTCATAATGAACCGGATATTCTCCGCCGCCCTTCGAGAAGCACTTGAACTGGTGGAAAAGGGGGTGGCCAGTCCTGAAGACGTGGATATAGGGATGAGGGAGGGATATGGCTGGAGGGCAGGCCCGTTTGAAATCGCTGATAACGCCGGCCTCGATACCATTGAGCTTATAGGCAAGGCCCTTGAGAGACTTGGGGCGGGGAGCCTGAGCCCAAGAAGTGAGATTCTTTCACAGCTGGTCAGTGAAGGACGACTCGGCAGGAAATCGGGAAGAGGCTTTTATGATTATGATCCGGCCGGGAAGCGCAAAACAAAACAGAACTAACTGCAGATTAGAACGTACGACAATCTGAGCAGTTACCTTTAGGAGACTTTCTATGTCACTTCTTTTTGATCCCGTAAAGTTAGGCAGTTTGACGCTTCGCAACCGCTTCGTAAGATCCGCTACCTGGGAGGGTATGGCAGATGAGCAAGGAGCATGCACCCCTCGATTGATTGAGCTTGTAAAAAGGCTTGCTGAGGGAGATGTAGGGCTTATCATTACAAGCCACTCATACGTGAGAAGAGACGGCCAGGCAGGCACCGGGCAGATTGGAATTTACAGCGACGACCATATCCCAGGCCTTGCTCAGATGGCCGGTGCGGTCCATGAATACAATGGAAAGATAGTCGCTCAGCTTGCTCATGCCGGATTTTTTGCCAACCCGAAACTTACGGGCCTTCCCGCTGTCTGCATGTCGGCTGTCGAAGGCTATGGCGAGATAAAACGGATTGAAATGAGCAAAGAGGATATCGAGGCCATGACAGATGCCTTTGCCCGAGCTGCGGTAAGGGCCGTGAATGCCGGTATGGACGGAGTTCAAATCCATGCTGCGCACGGCTATCTCTTGAGCCAATCCCTGTCGCCCGTATTCAATCGCCGCACTGACAGATATGGAGGGCCGATCGAAAACAGATACCGGTTTCTCCTCAATGTGTTAAGAAAAATAAAGGTAGCCGTCGGCATTGACTTTCCCGTCCTTGTCAAAATGAACTGCTCGGATTTTTTGCCAGGGGGGCTGGAACTTTCAGAAGCCGTAGCCGTTTCAAGGCTTCTTGCCGAAGAAGGGGCTTGCGCGGTTGAGGTGAGCGGCGGGACCATTGTGTCAGGCGACCTTAGTCCCACCAGAGCCGGGATAACTTCAAAGGAAAAGGAGGCCTATTTCAGGGAGTCGGCTAAGGTTATCAAGGCGGAAGCCGGATTGAAAGTCATTCTTGTCGGCGGCGTGAGATCCCCGGACATTGCAGAAGAACTGATTAGTGACGGCTACTGCGACCTCATAAGCATGAGCAGACCCTTCATCCGTGAGCCCCATCTTGTAAAGAGATGGAAAAGCGGCGACACGAGGCGGGCGGCCTGCCTTTCAGACAACCTTTGCTTCGGCCCCGCACGCGCCGGAGAAGGCATCTATTGCGTGGTGGAGAAGAGAGCAGTGGAAAAAAACAGGACGGATGTTTCACGTGAAACATAAGAAACAGGATTAGGGATTTGTATGCTCCGAATAGGCTCTCTTCAATTGGACGGGCCTCTCGTAATGGCCCCCATGGCGGGCACCACGAATCTCCCCTTCAGGATCATCGCCAGAAAATGTGGCGCCTCCCTTGTCATGACCGAAATGGTCAGCGCGAAAGGACTTGTCCTGCGCCACAAAAAGACACTGGATTTTCTTTCAAGCGATCCGGACGAAAGGCCTCTTGGGGTTCAGATTTTCGGCTCCGACCCCGCCGTCATGGCGGAGGCCGCTGCAATGGCAGAGGAGAGTGGAGCCGACCTCATTGACATTAACATGGGTTGCCCAGTGCGGAAGGTCCTCAAGACAGGCGCGGGGGGAAGCCTCATGAGAGACCCTCATCTCGTTGAAAAGATCGTCTCCCTTATAAGGCGCAGTTGCGCCCTGCCCTTGACTGCCAAGGTAAGGACCGGCTTCAGCCCGCAGGAAGACTCTTTTGCGGATGTCCTGCGCGCCCTTGAAGCCGGTGGGGCAGACGCTGTCACCGTACACGCGCGTTACGTGCTTCAGGGCTTTTCAGGGTTGGCGGACTGGACCAGGATCGCGCAGGCAAAATCAACCGTAACAATGCCGGTAATAGGAAACGGCGATGTTACCGGAAGTATCATGGCGGCAGATATGATGAATTCAACAGGGTGCGACGGGGTAATGATAGGCCGTGCCGCCGCATCTAATCCATGGGTCTTCTCAGCCCTCGACCCATTTAATACGTCAAGTTGCGATATCTCCGCGGCAGAAAGAAGAAGGGCCGTTATTTACGAGCACTGCATCCTTCTTAAGAAATATATGGACAGCAGAAGGGTAGGATTTTTTATGAGAGGGGTGCTCCTGAGATATACGAAGGGTCTTACAGCGAGCACGGCCTTCAGAAACTCCATATCCTCTCTTAAGACCCCCGAAGAGCTTATGGAGGCCGCAGACAGGTATCTTTCCTCCCTTAAAGGAGCAAACTGATGAGGGTAAAGCTGGCCAAGAGTGCCGGGTTTTGCATGGGGGTCAGAAGGGCGATGGAGATCGTGCTTTCGCAGGCGAACAAGGCGAAGGGACCTATTTTCACTCTTGGTCCGCTGATACACAATAAGCAGGTCATGGATATGCTTAGATCCAAGGGTGTAACGACCGTTGAGGAGCCTTCGGGTCTCAGCCACGGCTCGATTATCATACGCGCCCACGGTGTCTCACCGGAAAAACGCAGAGCCTTGAAGGAGACCGGCTTGCGTGTAATAGATGCAACCTGCCCCAAGGTTGTCCGTGTTCAGTCCCTTGTGCAATTCCACACCAAGAAGGGAGGTACGGCCATTATCGTTGGAGACCCCAAGCACGCCGAGGTTATCGGAATTGTGGGGTACAGCAGGGGGCCGGCCTATGTTGTCGGCACTCCTGATGAAATATATAGCCTTCCCCAGCTTCAAAAACCATTTGTAGTAGCCCAAACCACCCAGAACAAAGAGACCTTCAGGCGGATAGTTAGCAAAGTCACCGAAAGGTTCCCCGACGCGGTAGTGTTTGATACAATCTGCGATGCTACATCCAGCCGCCAGGCCGAAGTAAGGTCATTTTCTGGAAACGTTGACGGTCTTGTTGTCGTAGGAGGATATCACAGCGGAAATACCCGCAGGCTGATGGAGGTCGCAAGAGATGCAGGCATACCTGCCCAGCATGTTGAAACGGAGAAGGATCTCGACAGGAAGTATTTCGCGGAAATGGAGGTCGTAGGCCTCACAGCAGGCGCGTCCACCCCGAACTGGATGATTCGCTCAGTAGCTCGGGAACTGGAAGGAATAAAGGGAAAGCGCGAGAATTTTACCTGGAACGCGATCAGGAAGGCCAGCCGCTTCCTTCTCTTCAGTAATCTCCTCATATCGGCGGGGGCGGGGCTCCTCTGTCTGGCGGCAGAGGTTCTGACCGATAATCGCCCCAATTGGATTTTCCCGACAATCGCCTTCTGCTACATATACGCCATGCATGTTCTTAACATCCTGCTTGATAAGGGCGCGAGCGCCTACAATGACCCTCAGCGGGCGGCGTTTATAGCGGATCATAAAGCCTTTCTTCTAGCTCTAGGCGGTTTCTCAGTCGCCGCTGGACTGATAATATCATTTTTTCAAGGTGTCAACACCTTTGTCTTTGCAGCGGCCCTTACAGCTTCAGGGCTTGTGTACGGCCTGCCTCTGCTGCCTTCTTTCGGTAAGGCCGCGCGAAGCCGCCTGAGGATCAAGGACATACCGGGATCAAGGAGCCTTGCCGAATCACTGGGGACAGTTGCAGTCACAACCCTGCTTCCAAACATTGACAGGAAGGCCGATTCTCTGACGGCCATCGCCCTTGCTGGTTTCGCTCTATTCTTTCTGGCCTTTGCCAAGGCAGGCCTCTTTGAGATATTCAGGGTCCAGGGGGATCTTATCGTCGGCACCGAGAGTCTGCCGATTTCCATTGGTGAGAAAAGGACAGTTACCCTCTTGAAGGTAGCCCTTTTGGGCTCTGCTTGTACCCTGTCGGCAGGGCTGTTAACGGGTTTCCTGCCCAGATTTGCCCTGGCAATGACTGCACCGGTCGCTGCCATGTTTCTTTGTGTGCTCGCCTATGAGCGCAGATGGCTTTACCCCGGCCTTACCTTTGAAGCGGTCTCGGAGTTTCCGTTCTATCTTTCCGGATTTCTGGCCGTCGTTGCAGCCGTTTTATTCTGAGAGGTGTTAACAAATTGATGTCTCTACCGAAGGTCAACCTGCCACGTGCCTTTTTATGGTCTTATGCCGTCTGTCAGTGTCATAATTCCTACTTATAATCGCGCCTGTCTCCTCGAAAGGGCCGTCCGTTCGGTCATGGAACAGACTTTCCATGACCTTGAGCTTATAGTGGTTGACGATGGGTCAACGGATGCGACATACCATCTGCTAGAGAATGTGAGGCCTAGTGCTATCTATCTTCGGCATGACAAGAATCTGGGGGTGTCAGCGGCAAGAAATACTGGCATAAGGGCCGCCTCGGGAAGATTAATAGCCTTCCTGGACTCAGACGATCAGTGGCTGCCGGAAAAGATCTCCATTCAAATCAGGTTCTTTGAGGATAATCCTAGCGCCATGATATGCCAGTGTCAGGAATTCTGGCATAGAAACGGAAGGCGGGTCAATCCTCGCGTTAAGCACCTGAAGCCCTCAGGATTCATCTTCGAGAAGTCATTAGCCCTTTGTCTTGTAAGCCCTTCTGCCGTAATGATCCGGAAAGAACTCTTTGACAAAGTGGGACTTTTTGATGAGACCTTACCGGTTTGCGAAGACTATGATCTATGGCTGAGGGTAGCTGTGTCCCACCCTGTGTATCTCATAGATGAACACCTCCTGATCCGTCACGCCGGGCACGGGGATCAATTGTCTTCAAGCATCTTCGGGATGGATCGCTTCAGGATCAGAGCTATCCTGAACCTTTTAAGGGATTCCCCCCTCAAAGAAGAGCAGCGGCTTTCGGCGCTAGCCGAACTCAAGAAAAAATGTCTTGTTTACGGTAGAGGATGCCTGAAGAGACGCAGAAAAAAAGAGGGCGAATTCTACTTAGGGATTCATGACAGAATTATGGGAGACAAAAAAACAGCGGCAGTCTCCCTGATACTTGAGGAGACGGCCGCCATGGCATTTAGATGAAAATGCACCTTACCTCTATTTCTCCCCCTCGACGGGAGGCAGGGGTGATTTTCATCCTTTATAGTGCCCTGCCCGGGCATGGCCACTAGATAAACAGCAATAGAATCTACCCAGTTACTTTATCTGAATCTTTTTGCTCCTGGGCTCCTGCTTATGCGGTAATTCCAGAGTAAGCACTCCATTTTTGAAAACCGCTTCTATCTTGTCTTCTTCTACCTCCCCGGGAAGCCTGAAGCTCCTGGTAAATGAACCGTAAGAGCATTCCTTAAGGTAATAATTGGCTTCTTTTTCCTCTTTGGAACTCTCTTTCTTCCCTGTTATCGTTACAACCCCGTTGTCAACACTGATGTTGATATCCTCCTTGGTTATTCCCGGAAGCTCTGCGGTGAGAACGTATTTACCCTCTTTTTCATAGAAATTCATCGTGGGAGACCACTCCTCACCGAGGTCCCTCCTCCACTCGGGCCAGAGTCTGTCAAACCATACATCACCCCAACCCTCTTGGCCAAATGGTGTCATCCAGGAAGGTCTTCTACCCTTCTTTAAAGCTGGAACCGTCATGATGTGCCTCCTTTCTAATAGATATTACGATAAGTTGGGACATCCACAATGCCCTTAAAAAAATAAACATCGTAAAATCGAAGTCAATGGATATTATGGCCTTGAAAATCACCCCGGATGCCTCTGCACCGGTCTCTCCTGTGAACCAACGCCTCCTTTTATCTGAGCAAAAACGTATCAATTTATTTGAGTGCCATAGGCGGCATGATACCTCTCTGCCGGCCTCTGAGATGCAAGGATATCTCATGTCGAATTTCGTCCTTGTTATATTAGGTGGCAGCGGTTTTGAGTGCACGCCCCCCTCCCTGGACGACAAGAGATCAAAAAAGATTTTCCGTTAAGCAACTGACTTTCATGCCCGGGCAGGGCACAACAAACCATGAAAATGCCTCCAACCTATTGACCATTTTCATTTTTCGTTGTGCTCCATTTGGGCACTATAGCGGTTTATATGAAAATAGATAGTGTCCACCCGGAAATGAGATAGTTTCGTCGAGTTTAAGGCAGGCGATAATTTTAACAACAGGAATACATTGAAGTATTTCGAGGATTAAAATTTGAGCCCAACGCTTAAATCGGTAAAAATAGCCATTTACGGATGGGCGCTAGATACTCATAGCGGCGAAGCCTGTCCCGAGCCTCGATCCGGGAGCCGCTATTCAGTCCTTGTTCCGGCCTTCGACGCAATGACGACCTGGATTCCGGATCGCCTCCGAAATGACATGCGGCATTTTCATGCTTCGTTGCGCCCCTTTCAGGGCATGGCGGTTTATATGAAAAAGCCCCTTCCCTTTACTGTCGAAACGTCGGGATGGAGCGGCATTATTCCCTCCCCCCTCGACGGGGGAGGGATGGGTGGGGGTGATTTTCATCCTTCGTTGTGCCTCAAAAGGGCATGAGCGTTAGTGCGGTTAAAATTACAGGCCCGCCTCCGACTCGACGAAACTCTCTTTTATGGAGGGATTTGCGCTGTTCATAAGCAACGGTAAATACATATGAATTCTGCCATGTCAAAAAAACTTTACCCCAAAAATCTGAGGCCTCATCGTGTAATATCAGAAACTTATCTGGTAAGCAAGGAATCCACCGGTTTTTCCACCCCAACTGATGAAATGCATAAAAAGTACTTGCTATTACTGCTATATATTGTATAATAGCCCCTAAATAAGTCAGGATATAGTGTGCTGATGTATA
>Ga0210049_1000120_pt1 | contig 54986 bp, 43 predicted proteins | sample CryGeyCG2014_300_2_FD_183964 | JGI IMG/M metagenome (GOLD analysis project Ga0210049, IMG submission 183964) | Groundwater microbial communities from aquifer - Crystal Geyser CG06_land_8/20/14_3.00 (SPAdes) (version 2) | ecosystem: Environmental > Aquatic > Deep subsurface > Groundwater | place... | reverse complement strand
TCGCGCGAACGGATCCGTGCCGTCCCGACCAGGAAAACACAGGAACTACCCCCTCCGACCGCCTCTGTACTACACTGGCTGTGTCCGCCAGCGCCGTTAGCAGGCTTCCGCAACACGAACTACGTAGCGCCGTCCCTGACGTGACCGCCCTCCGTATCGATGTGCGCCATGTGGATCTGGCTAGGCCCCTTGGGGGGGGGGTATAATCACGTGCGTGCCTGGTCGGTCGGTTGCCCTTGGCGGTAGAGAAGCTGCCTCGGCTCCTGAAAGCACGAACGGAGCGTTCAGCCAGAATGGAGGCAAGCGACATGGAATACCCGAATCTACGAGTTGCGCTGTTTCTGGTCGCCTCGCTGTGCATCCCTGCCTGTTTGCACGCTGATTGCACTGGCGTGGTCTGTCAGGGCGCGCACAGCCCGAGTGCGGAAGGTCAGGCGCCCGACGGGAACTGCTGCAAGGATGGCGTTCTGGAAGAGACGCCCGGCGGCGTCAACCAGCAAGGCTGTGACGGGTACAGGAACTACTGGTGGCAGAACAAGACGGAGAAGCTCAAGGACATCACCCACTCTGGCCAGTGCGTCGATACACAGGGAGAGCCCTGCATTCCCTGCGGAGTGGCTGAGGAGGAGCAGGGCGAGTGTCCTGACTTGTTGACGGAGGCGATCTGGCGCTCGCACCAACTGTGGCAGATGGGGTACGGCTATGTGTACACCCACCACTGGCGGACTGACCAGGTAACCACCGATTGCAACTGCGGCCGCCACGGCTGCTGATGCGGTGTGGCGATCTCGACCGGTCAGGCACGACGATCGGACGCTAAGGGCCGCCACGGAAGCCGGGTAGTCTGCCGGAAGTTGGGTACTGAACGAACCGGGGCGGGAAGGAAGTGTGACGATGGGAACGATGCGTGCGCTGTCTTGGACAGAGCCGGGCACGACGCTGTTGTTGCTCGCTGCGGCATCGCTCGGTGTCGCTCTGGCGGAGCCAGCGCCGCCGCCTGGACCGGCGCCCGCGGCACAGCCGGAGTTCTTCGTTCACCTCAAAGGAGTGGCGCTCTCGCGTCTTCTGACCCACCTTTCTGAGGAAACCGGGAAGCCGTTGGGAGCGGCCGGACCCCTGCAAGACTTGAAAGTGACGGCGTTCTTGCGGGAGGCCCCTGTCGCCACTGTACAGCGGGCATTGGCGGAGCTGTTCCACGCCCGATGGGAAGAGCAAGCGGGGCAGGACGGAACAGTACGCGCCACCCTGACTCCTGTCGAAGATCCCCTCGATCAGCAGAAGACGGCGTTGGCTGTCTACGAAGGGCTGCTAAGGCACAAGCTGGTGGGGTTGGTGCACCAGTGCAAAGGGGGTGCGCTCCCCAACTACCTCGCCCAGTCCCCAGGGGTGCCAGAAGCGGAGCGTGCGCAATGGGTGGCTGACATGTCGGGCCGTGCTGCGGTCATTGGCAGCCTCCCCGCAGACTGGGTGAATGCCCTGGTGCACGGCGATGCCGTCCGAGTCGTCGGTGCAGACGCCAAAGGCGAACTGCGGAAGTCGCTGAGCGGCTACGCTCGCAGTCAGGCGATGACGGTCGCCGCGGGATGGGAACCTCGCCAGCTCGACACTGCAGAGATCGAGTTCAGATCGTACGACTTCTATCCTGGCGTGCACCTCGGTCTGCCGCTCCGCGGGTTATGTTTCAGCTTCTACGTCCATGGGGAGTTGAGTTCGACGAACTATGTCCCCGTCGATGCACGCGACTTCCGAGACAGCCTCACCCAGTCCCTCGCGGAAGCAGGCGTACCGGGGCCTTGGGACTCCGCCCAACCGGCGCGCCGCTACTCGGACCTACCCGGTGTCCTGCCCGGCGGTCAGGGGCTGGCGCTTCCGGAGGCACTCGAAGGGGTGGCTGACCGGTTCAGGATCAACATCCTCTCCGACCACCACACCCCTACTCCGGGGCCCTGGGAGCCTCGGTGGCAACTCCCCAAGGATGCAGGTCTCGACGACGCGCTGGACAGCATTGCCGCGACCTTCCACCAGACGTGGCGCCAAGCTGGAGACTGCTACCTCCTGCGGAGCCTCGACTGGTGGTTTGACGATGCCATGGAAGTGCCTGAGCAGCGTGTCGAGGGGTGGCGCGGGAAGCTCAAGACGCGCGGTCGGCTTGAGCTGGAGGACATGGCAGAGATCGCCGCACTGCCGGACGTTGCCGGCGACAGACTTGTGACGCTCTTCCCGGAAGCGGCCCTCGCGACCGGCAACCGGCCCCTTCTCCGCTTCTTCTCTCTGCTTAGCGGAGCCGACAAGGCGAAGGCCCGGAGCGAGGGCGGCCTGCCACTGGGAGACTCGCGGGAGCGCCTTGCACAGGTCGTTGCCGGTTACCGAGCCATGCCGGGGAGCAGCGCTGGCAGTGCCACGGTCACCCGGCTGAGCCGTCTTGCTCAGGAGCAGGGGACAGCGTTGGAAGTGCAGCAGCAGACGGACGGGATGCCCAGAGCTGTCTTCCTGTTCAGGAACCCGCGGCACAGTGGCGTAAGCTTCTCGATCCCGCTGGCGCTGACGGGAGGTCCGGCGAAGCCCGCGCAGGAGCGACACTGAGGGCGGAGAGGTGACACCGTCGTGAGGACCAGAGGGTTCACCCTCATTGAGCTGCTGATCGTGGTGATGATCCTCGCGATTCTGGCGGCGCTGCTGTTCCCTGTCTTCGCCCGGGCGCGGGAGAAGGCCCGCGGGGTCACCTGCGGTGCACACCTTCGGCAGATCGGCACGGCAGCCACCATGTACCGCTCAGACCACGATGACCTGAACCCTCCGGCCTGCCAGTGCGGCGGGCCTGGCGGGAGCCAGATCGATTGGCCGTGGACGCTGGCGCCCTATCACCGGAACGTTGCGCTATTCCTGTGCCCCACCCGCCCGGCGTGGAAGCTCGATGGCGGGACGCCGACGGACCCCACCGATGACGCGCGGGACTCGGGAGCCTACCTCCTGAACCGCTATCTGTCCGACACCACCGGCCAGCGCACCAATCCTTGTCAGAACCGACCGGCTCACGAGGCCGATATCGACGATCCGGTGACGACGTTGACTCTCTTGGACGCCGCTGGCGATGACCAGCGCGACGCGGTCACTCTGGACTGGGAGGATCCAGAAAACCAGCGGCACAGCGGCGGCATCAATGCCCTTTGGTTCGACGGGCACGTGAAGTGGTCGCCGCCTGGCAAGCTGGTCGATCCCGCGCTGTGGGCGTTGCCGTGACGGTGGGCACCCGTGGCCCTCGCCCCGCGGGCGGGTCCCACTCGCTGCGCTCGCGGCTACTTCAGTCGCACTTCCGCACCTATCCTCGCCGACTCCTCGGCGGCCAGGCAGGCGACGACGGCTGCCATTGACTCCTCCGGGGTGATGACCGTAGGCTTCTCGCCGCGCTGGACGCAGTCTACGAAGTAGGCCAACTCGTCCCGCAGGGCGCCCGCACAGCGGCCGTGGAGCGTGGGCCAGTAGGTTGTGTCCGGGTAGGTCCAGCCGGTCTTGTCGCAGACGGCCAGGCTGGGGGCGACCTCCTGGACATGGATGGAGCCCTCGGTGCCGATGACTTCCATGCGCTCGTCGATCTGCATGGCCGTGGTGCTCGGCAGGAACCAGACGTTCTCCAGCACGAGGACGGCGCCCGAGTCCATGGTGAACAGGCTCCAGCCGAGGTCCGGGTTGCCCAGCCCGCGCACGGTCACCGTCTTGGCGTAGACGCTGACAGGCTTGGCGCCGGAGTACCAGAGCAGCAGGTCCATGTCGTGGACGCCGTCGCCGACGATGGGGCCGATCTTCGGGAGCACCATCTCACCGACGGGCGCGGGGATGTTGCGTCGGGCGTACATGGAGACAATCCTGCCGAGCTTGCCGTCGGCGATCTCCCGTTTCGCCAGGGCATAGCGCGGGTTGAAGCGACAGATGTGCCCCACCATGAAGGCGTGCGCTGACGCGTTGGCGGCAGCCACCATTCTCCGGCAATCCTCAACCGTCGAGGCCATCGGCTTCTCGCAGAAGACGTGCTTGCCGGCTTCCAGCGAGGCCAACGCCGGCTCGATGTGCTGATCCCACATCGTGGTGATGCTGACCGCCTGCAGTTCGGGGTCTGCCAGCATCTCGTGGTAGTCCGTGTAGACGTGCCGGACGCCGAACTTCCCAGCCACGTCGTTCAGCCTTGACTCGGTGCGCGTGCAGAGAGCGTACAGCTCCGCGTTGGGTACCGCAGCCAACGCCTCGCAATGCTTCTCCCCGAACCATCCAAGACCGATGACGCCGTACTTGACTTTGTCCATTTCAAGCCTCCATTTGGGACCGCGCTGACCGGGGCAACGCGCCGCCGGTGAGTGCGGTTGGTTCTGGGGCGAGCCGAGAGCCAGCGGTCCTCGGCTGCCGGACTCCCTCAGGTTCGCCTTGTCTGAGTGCCGTCCCTGCCAGCCGACGAAATCGACGCCGAGTGCAGTACAATGCGCCGAAGAGGTAGCAGCCTGTTGCCGCCAGCTTCGCCCCATTGGGGACTCCTGCGAGTTGCCACCGCCATGACCAACCAGCAATCACGCACCGAACGCGACTCGCTCGGCGAGGTCCAAGTCCCCGTCGACGCCCTCTACGGCGCGCAGACGCAGCGCGCGGTGGAGAATTTCCCGATCAGCGGGATTCGGTTCTCTCGGACCTTCCTGCGGGCACTGGGACTCATCAAACAGATGGCGGCGCAGGTGAACCGCGAGCTTGGGCTGCTGGAGGCAGCGGTCGCTGACGCAATCGTGCGGGCGGCTGCCGAGGTTGCCGAGGGGCGCTTGGACGGCCAGTTCCCTCCAGACATCTTCCAGACGGGCTCCGGCACGTCCACCAACATGAACGCCAACGAGGTGATCGCCAGTCGCGCTCAGCAGCTTCTCGGCGACGCCGCCGCGGATCGGGTCCACCCGAACGACCATGTCAACATGGGGCAGTCGTCCAACGACGTGATCCCCAGCGCCATCCATGTGGCGGCGTGCCTCGAAGTCAGAGACTCGCTTCTGCCGGCGTTGGGACACCTTCGAGACACGCTCGCACAGAAGGCAGTCGAGCTGGACGGCATCGTGAAGACCGGCCGAACGCACCTCATGGACGCCATGCCGGTGCGGCTTGGGCAGGAGTTCTCAGGCTACGCTGCTCAACTCGGCCAGGGGATCCAACGAGTCGAGTCCGTCCTGCCGAGACTCGCGGAACTTGCACTGGGCGGCACCGCTGTTGGCACCGGGGTCAACGCGCGCCCGGAGTTCGCGCGGCGTGTCGCGGCTGGTCTGTTCGAGGCAACCGGCGTGGAGTTCCGCGAGGCGGAGAACCACTTTGCAGCGCAGGCAACCCAGGACACCGCGGTCGAACTGAGCGGCCAACTGAAGACCGTGGCGACCTCGCTGATGAAGATCGCCAACGACCTGCGCTGGATGAACTCGGGTCCGCAAGCCGGCCTGGGCGAGATCAGCCTGCCGGCACTGCAGCCGGGGTCGTCGATCATGCCGGGCAAGGTGAATCCGGTCATCCCCGAAGCTGTCGCGATGGTGGCGGCGCAGGTGATAGGCAACGATGTCACGATCACGATTGCCGGTCAGTCGGGCAGCTTCGAGCTGAACGTCATGCTGCCCGTCCTCGCGCACAATCTGCTCCAGTCCATTGAGCTGCTCGCGAACGCGGCACGCGTCCTGGCAGACAAGGCGATCTGTGGGTTGGCTGTGAATGAGGAGCGAGTCAACTCGCTCGTCGGCCGCAACCCGATTCTCGTGACAGCCCTGAACCCGGTGATCGGCTATGACCGTGCCGCGCAGATCGCGAAGCGGGCGTACGCCGAGGACCGACCGATCCGCGAAGTCGCGAGAGAGATGACGGACCTGAGCGACGCGGAGCTGGACCGGCTGCTGGACCCGCGGGCGCTCACCGAGACGCAGCCCGGCCCGCAGTGAACGGGAGGAATTTGGATGCTCGCGCACAGGGACTGCAGGGACGGCAAGGACGAGCCGGCGAAGAGACCCGCCGTCTGCGCTCGCAGAGCCTTCGTCGCGCTGGCGGCGGTACTGGTGTTCGCCGGAGGTGCGTTCGCCTTTCCCGAGGGGCTTCTGTTCCACGTTTCCTTCGACAAGCTCACGGCCGACGCCGACTCTGCCAAGGGCGACGGCCACTCGACGTTCGCCGCCAGCCTGGAACTGCGTCCCGCTGAGGGCGTGAAGGGCGCGGGGCTGTTGCAGCAAGGCGGCGAGCGGTGCAGCTACCCCATCGTCGGCAACTTCGACACCAGCCAGGGGACGTTCTCTGTCTGGGTGAAACCGCTGAACTGGGACGGGCACAGCGGCAAGTTCCGCCACTTTCTGGTGGCGACGCCGGGACCCGCCTACACGATGCTGGGTTACCTCTACCCCATCGGCGACGAGGCGGTGTTCAACTACATCCGGGTCGGCGCCAACACGCCCGCCGACGCAACCTGGCGCGCTGGGTGCCCGGTCGATATCCTGAAGCGCAACGAGTGGACCCATCTGGTGACGACTTGGGACGCGACCGCGGTGCGGATCTACGCCAACGGCCAGCGCGTGGGCGACGGGCGGGTAGGCGCGCCGTTGCCGAAGCTCGACACCGGGACGTTCACCGTCTGCCCAATCGACTTCTGGAAGAACGCCCAGTGGGGCGACCCGAACGAACAGACAATCTGCGACGAAGTGCGGGTTTTCGGGCGCGCGCTGACGGACGACGAGGTGCTGGACCTCTACGCCGAGGAAGTGCCCGGCGGGCTGGCAGGACTCGAACCCAAGCTCGCCCTGCTCATGAAGCCGGACTACTTCGCAAAGACCATCGCGCTCGCCGCCCGTCCCGCGCACCTGAACCAGGAGTGGAGAGACCGACTCGCAAAGGGCGCGACACTCAAGCTGACTGTGCGCGACCCGAAGGGCGTTCAGTTGCTATCACACGCCGGCCCGCTGGGAGACGGGTGCTTCACGGCTCCGGTCAAGGAATGGCGCGACGGAGACTACGCTGCCGACGCCGAGTTGTCAGCAGGCGGCGAGAGCCTGAGGACCACAGCAACGCTCACCAAACCGCCCACGCCGTGGCTGCCGCCGCAGCGTGACTGGCGGGCAGATCGCGTGCTGGAGCCGTGGTCGCCGCTGCAGCGAGCCGGGGGGGCGGTGCGCTACTGGAGCGGGCACGTCGACCTCCCCGGGGCGCTGCCCACCCAAATCACGACCCGGTCTGAGCCGGTGCTCGCCGGCCCCATCCGCTTGGTCGCCGAGTCACCGGCCGCGTGGGACGCGCCCGAGGTCACGGAAGAGAAGCCGTTCCGCGTCACCCTGGCGGGAACCGGCAAGCTGGGCGCGCTGTCCGCCACCTACGCCACGCTGATGGAGTTCGACGGGCTCGTGCGGACCGATCTCACTCTCACGCCGCCGGCGGGAGGGACGAAGCTGGCCTCGCTGACCCTCGAGGTCCCCCTCCGTGCCGACGTGGCCGCCTACTACCGCAACCCGAAATGCCAGGAGTGGGACGGCAAGTCGCTGGACGAGCCAGTCTTCCTTCCGTACGCGTGGCTCGGGAACGAAGACCGCGGGCTGTCCTGGTTCATGGAGTCGGCCGCAAACTGGCGGATCGGCGAGGGGCAGCCGGCCATGACGTTCCGGCGTGAGGGCGACGCCGTGGTGGTCCGCCTGCACCTGATCAGCGAACCGGTGGACGTGACCAAACCGCTGACCTACACCTTCGGCTTCGAGGCGACGCCGGTGCGACCGCTGTCGCCGGTCATCTATGACCAGCGCTTTGCCTCCGGGCCGCAGTTCAAAGGCTCGAACCTGTTCGTCTACGGGTGGAGCAAGCAGATCTCGTACCTGAATGGCCGCCTGATCGCGAACGATCCAGCCGGTCAACGCGCGCTCGTGGACAAGTGGCGCGCCGCCGGCAAGGAGAGCCTGTCGTACACCTGCGCTCAGTGCACCGCCAGCACGTCGCCCGAGTACGGGTTCTTCGCCGACGAATGGAACCAGCCCTACGGCGCCACCTTCGCCGGCTACAAGCGCGTGCCCGACGACGCCCCCTACGGCATGGTGCCGGTCTGCCCACAGAGCACCTTCCCCGATTTCCTCGTGTGGTGCGCGAAGGAGAACCTCACCAACGACTGGAGCGGCGGCATCTACACCGACATCGACGGCGCCACCCCGTGCGACAATGCCGCCCACGGCTGCGGCTACACGGACGCCTTCAGTCGCACCGGGCGCACATGGCCGCTGTACGCGCATCGGGCGCTGTCGCGCCGGCTCTACGCAGCCTGCCATGACGCCGGCAAGCTCTACTTCTCCCACGCCCACAGCAACTGGTACTCGCTGTTCAACGCCTTCAACGACGGCTGGTGCCCCGGCGAACAATACAGCAGCGCCGTGATGCGCAAGCCCAACTTCTACATGGACGACATCCCGGACCGGGTGTGGCGGACCGAGTTCTGCTCCGCCAGCACCGGCGTCGCCACCTTCCTGCTGCCAGAGCTTGGTCGGCTGACCGGGGAGGAGGCCCTGAGGGACCGCGGGCCCAGCGAGTGCTGTCTCTCCGCCGCGATGTGCTACGGCGTGCCGCTGTGGGCGGGCAGCATCAACCAGCAGGTCGTCGAGGAGGTGTGGGCGGTTCAGCAGCAGTTCGGGATGGAGGGCGCCGAGTTTGTGCCGTTCTGGAAGCAGCGGGACCTCGCCGTCTCCGACCCGGACGTCCGGGTGAGCTACTGGCAGAAGCCCGGTAGCCGCCTCGTCGTGCTGACCAACTTCACGGACCGCGACAGGACGGCCCAACTGCGCTCGGCTGACGCCAATGCAAAGGTGCAGTTCGCCGCGGCGTGGAATGTCGAGCGACTCGCCGCGGAAGGTAGAGAGGCGCGACTGATCGTGCCAGCGAAGCGGGCGATCCTGGTCACGGCGTCGGAGATGAGGTAGAGTGGCTGTGTCCCTGCGCTCGCTTGCAGCGACCGGCCTGCCGAGGGTCTCCTGCTCCTGGCACGACGCCCACGTACCCACGGTGCAGTGAGGTCTGACCGTCGCGCTCCCTCTGTCAGGGACGCAGGAGCCAGGCAGCCGTTAGTCGGCAGTGCTGGTTGTAGTTTGTTCGCTGTGGTTTTACAATATCAACCCTTCTGACAACCACCAACAGTCTTCCAACGCTCCCACGCCATGACCAGGCCGGATACCTTCGCGAGGTGAACCCGTGGTGGCGCGGCGCGTCTGACCCGGCAGCGTCCGCGTGGGTCGATCGGGAGGAGACGGCATGGGCTGTGTCGTCGGTGGGGCAGGCCGTCCGCCTGCTCTACCTGACTGGCGCCAGGCGAATCGGCAAGTCTACGGTGCTCCGGCAAGCAGCCCCCGAGCTGGCGAGCCGATACGCCACGCTCTACGCTTCCGCCGAAGACCTGCTGGCCTACGACAGAACCGTCGCGCTGGTCGAGGAGGTGCTGGCATTTTTGGAGAGCGAAGTCCTGTTGGAGCCGCTGGCGAACCGACCGGTCGTCCTGCTTCTCGACGAGGTCCACCACCTGGAAGGCTGGCAGCAGCAGGTGAAGCGTTTCCAGGACGCTCGCCCCAACATTCACTTCGTTCTGACCAGTTCGCAGAGCCCCCGCGCTCAGCGCGGGAAGGAGAGCTTGGCGGGGCGCGTGCTGCGACGGGAGTTGCTGCCGTTCTCGTTCACCGAGTACCTACGACTCACCGGCGCTCCGTTCCCGGAAGCGCTCTGCGAAGCCCCGCGGTGCCTTGCGCACTACCTCGATGACCGCAGCGTCGCCTCCTTGCAGTCGGGTGTGACCGACTGTTACCGCCAGCTCTCCCCCCACTGGAACGAGTTGAATGCGCACTTTGCCGCGTATCTGCGGCGCGGCGGGTTCCCGGAGTGGATCCGGCAGACGGGCGCCGCTGTCGCCCGGGAGTACTTCCGCGACGCCCTGGTTGCGAAGGTGGTGAACGAGGACATCCCAGCGGGATTCGGTGTCACCGACCGGCCGCTGCTTCAGCGCCTGTTCTATGCTGCCCTCGCGCACTCGGGCAATGAGATCAATATGAGCAACGTCGCCAGCACCCTTGGCGCCAATCGAGTGACTGTGAACAACTACTTCCATTACCTGGCCGAGACGCACCTGATCCACTTTGTCCCGCGGCACGCGGCCTCGTTGTCGGGGCGGGCGCGCAGCTTCTCGAAGGTATTCGCCGCTGACTCGGGGCTGTTCTGGGCGTTCGAAAGCCTGGCGCGACACTCCGCCAGCGAACTCCACGGGCCGGCTGCCGAGATCGCCGTCCACACTGCCCTGAAGCGGTTGTGCGGATCGGCAGTGCCCATTGCCTATTGCCGAGACCAGTCGAAAAGGGAAGCCGACTTCCTGCTCGAACTGGGCGGTGGACAGCACCTGCCGGTGGAGGTGAAAGCCTCGTCTCGCGTGCCCGGCGGGACGGACCGGCTGCTCGCGCAACTTGCCCAGGAGCTGGGCTCGCCCTTCGCCCTTGCCGTGTCCAGCGACGATTTCTGTGCCGACCGACCGGTGCTACACCTGCCTCTGCTGATGGTGTGCGCGTAAGTGGGGCGACGACCTCCGCCAGCAGGACCTGTGCAGACCCCAGCGATCGGCCGACACTCGCAGGAAACGCCTTCCGCCAGAAGTTCCACCCGCGAGCTGTCGCGCTTGAGCGGCCGCCGCACGCTGAGAATGGCCAGGAGAGCTCCAATGCCCAACAGAGGTCCCGCCGCCCGCCCGGACAACAGGAAACCGGCTCGAATGGCTTCCGCATTGGTTGCGCTCTTGGCGCTTTGCCACGAGTTGAGCGCCGCCCCCCTCGTCAACGTCGCCGGCCCTCGCTACGGTACGCAGGTCCGCGCCGACACCCAGTTCAGCGAGAAGCACGCCGGCTCCAACGCTGTCGATGGGCGGCTGGTGGAGGGCGACGGCTGCTGGTACTCCAAGGACCAGACCAAACTGCCCTGCGCGCTGACGCTCCAACTGGCAGGCGAGGAAGACGTGCGCAAGGTGGTGCTGGTCCAGGCGAGGTGGCAGGGCAACATGTACCACACGAAGGACTTCGCGCTGGAAGCGTCTGGCGACGGGCAGAAGTGGGAGCGCCTCGCAACCGGGCAGTTGCCCGATGAGAACCTGGCGCGGGCCGAGCTGGAGGTGCACGCCCGAACGCGCTGGCTGCGCATTGTCGTGCTGACGTCCTACAATTCGTTCCAGACTTGCGGGCTGACGGAGGTCGAGCTGTGGGCGGCTGGGCACCCCGGGTTTGGGCCGCCGGAGATTCTCTTCAAAGGCGAGCCCGCGCCGCCGCCGACAGCAGACGTTTGCGGGCTGTCGTTCATCGCTGCCGCGACGGGTCCGCAGCTTGCTCTCTTCGGCCCGGATTCTTCACTGCTGGTGAGCCTTGGCGCCAACGAGGAGGTCGCGCTGACGGTGCCGATCACGGCGCTGCCCGTCGGCGCCACGGTTCGGGCCGCAGCCTCACTGATCGAGGGCGCCGGGGCGGAAGTCGAGGTCTCGTTCACGGGCGGTCTCTCGCACAAACGGGCGTTGTCTGCCCGGGCGCGGAGCGTTGCGCTCGAGGTCGGAGCCGCTGAGGGAGCGGGCGATTCGCGCGTGTGCCTGCGGGTTTGGGCGGCGAGTGAGGCCGCGGTCCGGCTGAGTAGTCTCCGGCTGACGGCAGGGACGCGCAGCTTTCCCTTGCCAATCACGGTGGTGGCGCCGGACTATGGTGCCGGCCCGCCGCCGGTCTCTCCCGAGTTGCGCCCGGCCCTCCAACGCGCCCTGATCGAGTGGGACTGGAAGCTGCAGGATGGAATCGGCACGCCGCGGAACCCGAGCACGTACCCGGCCGCCGTAGCGCAGACGCTGGAACGCGGGCAACGGTTGGTGGACGATTTGTGCGATCAGGGCCTGCGCGAGCGGCTCGGCCCGCGACTGGCGCGCTGGCAGGCACTGAAGCGCGAGAGCGACGACCTTGTTGCGGACACGGCGGCGGACGAAGCGAGGTGGGCGGATCTGTATCTGCGCGTACATTGGTTGCGGCGCGAGATCGCTTTGCAGAACCCCCTTGCCGACGTGGGGCCGCTGTTGTTCGTGAAGCGCGTGCCGGCTTGCTTCAGCCATCAGCTCACCCAATACTACGGCCGCTACGCCCGACCCGGCGGCGGCGTGTTTGTGCTGGACCAGCCAGGCGTGTCGATGGCCTGCCGACAACTTGCGCCCGGAATGCTGCCGACCGGCAGCCCGATGCACCCCGAGGTGTCGTATGACGGCAAGCGCATTCTGTTTGCGTACTGCGCGGCCGACACCACGCCGACAGACACGCGCAATGGCCATCAGGGCCGCTACTACCACGTGTACGGGATGGACGCCGACGGCGCCGACCTGAAGCAGTTGACCGACGGCCCCTACAACGACTTCGCGCCGCGTTTCCTGCCCAACGGGGAAACTCTGTTCGTCTCCACCCGGCGCGGCGGCTGGCACCGCTGTGGCAGTCCGGGCTGCGAGACGTACACGCTGGCCACCATGAATGCCGACGGCACTGACGCCCACCCGGTCTCCTACCACGAGACTCAGGAGTGGGACCCGGCGGTACTGGCCAACGGGCGGGTCATCTACACGCGGTGGGACTATGTCGATCGCCACCCCGTCTTCTACGAGCACCTGTGGACCTCGGCGCCCGACGGCACCAGCCCAATGGCGTTCTTCGGGAACAACACGTTCAACCCCGTCGGCATCTGGGAGCCGCAGCAGGTTCCCGGCTCGCCGCGGATCATGGCTACAGCCGCCGCACACCACGCGATGACGGCCGGGTCGATCATCCTGGTCGATCCGCGAAAAGGAGTGGACGGTCTCGACTCGATCACCCGGCTGACGCCCGACGCGCCATTCCCGGAGAGCGAGACCCCGGTGCCGCCAAGCTGGTTCAACCCGCAGCCGGGGGTGAAGCCCTTCGAGACGCCCGAGTCGCAACGGTGGCCGGGGCACTGCTACCGGAGTTCGTGGGCGCTTTCCGAGACCTACTTCCTCGCCGCATACAGCTTTCAGGGGCTGATCGGCGAGCCGACCGGCAACGCAGCCAACATGTTCGGGCTGTATCTCATCGACACGTTCGGCGACAAGGAGTTGCTCTACCGCGACCCCAACATTGCCAGCGCCTGGCCGATCCCGCTCCGCCCTCGACTACGGCCACCGGTGGTGCCTTCGCAGCTCGACCCTGAACTTGGCGACGACGGGCTACTGGTGCTGCAGAATGTCTACGACGCCAACCCGGCGCTCCCCGCTGGGTCGGTCAAGGCGCTCCGCATCGTGCAAGTGCTGCCAAAGTCCACGCCCGGCATCGACAACCCAGCCGTTGGTCGCCCCCGCGGAGCGCCGGGGAAGCAGGTCCTGGGTACGGTTCCCGTGGAACCCGACGGCTCCGCGTACTTCCGCGTACCGGCGCGGATCGAGATCGCGTTCCAGGCGTTGGACCAACGCGGCATGGCCGTCCAGGTCATGCGCAGCGAGACCTACTTGCACCCAGGCGAGCGCGTCACTTGCGTCGGCTGTCATGAGTCGCGGTTGGGCTCGCCACCGGAAACCACGCCGCAGGCGCTGTCCCGCGCGCCCTCCCAAATCACACCCGGGCCGGACGGGTCCAAGCCCCTCAGCTACCCGCTCCTGGTGCAGCCCGTCTTGGACAAGCACTGCGTATCCTGCCACTCCGGCGACAAGCCCAAAGGCGACGTCACCCTCACGGCCGAACCCGAAGGGCACTACACCAAGTCCTACAACGCGCTCGTCGAGCGAGTTCCGTTCTCCGACCAAGGCAACGCCGAAGCGATCAGCCAGCCCGGCCGCTTCGGCGCCCTCGGCAGCCCGGTCATGCAGAAGCTGCTAGCGGGTCACCACGAGGTGAAGCTGACCGCCGAGGACACCGAACGGTTGGCCACGTGGATGGACGCGAACGCGCTGTTCTACGGCACGTTCGACCCCGCCGATCAGGCGCGACAGCTTCTCGCCGAGCACATCGAGGGGCCGAAGCTGGAGTAGATCCGCGGCAGCCGGCGGTTGCTGACCGACCGTGCTTTCCTCCCGTTGCCCTTGGAAGCACCCTCAGCGGGCGCGCGTGCCCACCAACTCCTCGTCGAGTTCCTCTGCGTAGTCGTCGTCGAACTCGACGATGGTCTCGTGTGGGCCTTCAGACCGGGCCGTCAACTCGCCGTCGGCAAAGGCGCCGATCAACACCTCGCGCGCCTTGCTGCCGTCCTGGGAGCCAATGACGCCGGCCTGCTCCAGTTGGTCGATGATCCGGCCGGCCCTCGGATAGCCGATCTCGAACTCACGCTGCAGCATCGAGGCCGAAGCCTGCCGCCGGCGGCGGACCAGGGCGGTGGCGTCGTCGAACAGCGCATCTTGGTCTGATGACTTCCTGTTCTTGCCGCCCGTGGGCTGGTCGTCGTCTTCGATGGACTCCAGGTCGAGGCCGAATTCCGGTTCGGAGTAGTCGGTTTCCTGGAGGATCTCGACGATCCGATTCACCTCGTTTTCGTCGACGTAGGCGCCTTGGAGCCGGACGGACTTCGGGTAGTCGATGGGATGGTACAGCATGTCCCCGCTGCCCAGAAGCCGCTCGGCGCCGTTTGCGTCCAGGATCACGCGCGAGTCCATCTGAGAGGCGACAGAGAAGGCGATGCGCGAGGAGATGTTCGCCTTGATGATGCCGGTGATGACATTCACCGAGGGCCGCTGCGTGGCAACCACCAAGTGGATGCCGGTGGCGCGCGCCAACTGGGCGAGGCGACAAATCAACCGCTCTACCTCAGCCGCCGCCTGCATCATCAGGTCCGCCATTTCGTCGATGACGATGACGATGTAGTAGAGCTTCTCGCTGTCGTCCTCCACTCGCTGGTTGAAGGTCTGGATATTGCGGACGCCTCGCGAGGCGAACAGCTTGTAGCGGTTCTCCATCTCACGGATGGCACCGCGCAGGGCACGGATGGAGTCGCGGGCATCCACAACCACTGGGTGGAACAGGTGGGGGATCTCCTGAAACAGCGTCAACTCGACGCGCTTGGGGTCGATGAGGGAGAACTTCACCTCATTGGGTTTGGCCCGCGACAGGATGCTACTGATGATGCAGTTCAGACACACGCTCTTGCCGGAGTTCGTGGCGCCGCCGATCAGCAAGTGCGGCATCTTCGCCAAGTCGCCGATCATCGGCTTGCCGGCGATATCCTTCCCGATGGCGAACGCCAGCTTGGAGGGGTGGTTGATGAACTCGTCCAGCTCGATGATCTCTCGCAGCCGGACGATCGTGTTCCGTTTGTTCGGCACCTCGATGCCGATGACGGACATGCCGGGCACCGGCGCCTCGACGCGGATGGAGATGGCAGCCAGGGCCAGGGCGAGGTCGTCCGAGAGCGTGGTGATGCGGTTCACGCGGATGCCGGGAGCAGGCTGGATCTCATACCGCGTGACAACAGGCCCGCGCTTGACGTTGGTGACTTTCGCCTCAATTCGAAAGCTCGCCAGCGTGTTCTCGACCAACTGGATGTTCGCCTGCGAATCGGCTTTGCTCTCCCGGACATCGTCGGGCGAGGGAGACTCCAGCACCTTGATCATGGGGGAGTAGTGGGAAGGGAGCTGCGGGCGATCCGGGAACAACCCCAACTGGTCCGCCGGCGAGGGCTTGCGGCGCGACGTCGAGGGCTTCTTCTTTCGAGCCGTTGTGGGCGCGAGCGGCGAGTCGGCTTCGGGTTCGAGATCCGCCGGGGGGGGCGGTGGCGCTTCTTCCGGCACCGCGGCGGCGGCCGGGCGGGGTGCTCGTCGCGGCAGGGGCCGACGGGCGCCGGGACGCAAGTGCGCGTCGAGCCACTCCACTCCCTCCAACACCCGCAGCAGGAAGTTGCGCAAGACCTCCCCCGGCTCCCCTTCGGTGGCAATCAAGAAAGCGGCGAAGGCCAAGGCACCCAGGACGATATAGCCCCCGATCTCCCCCACGCACTTGCGCAGCACGAACGCCAGCAGCGCGCCGAAGGCGCCGCCGTACTCCGGCCACTGCTCGAAATCCATCATTCGGTCAGCAGGCACGCGTAGGTGGACCAACGCCAGGAAGACCCAAAACGCCAACCCGAACCCTAGCGCCGGTCGAGCAACTGCGAACCGCTGCCCTCCGGCCAGGAGCAGCGTGCCGGTGAAGATCATCGCGACGGGGACAACGAATACGCCGATGCCGAGAAGTCGGCGGAGGACCCCGACCAGGAACCCCGTCAGTGCCCCACTGTCGTCGCGGACCGCGGCAATCAGCAGAAGCGCACCCAGAGTCAGGGCGACAAGCCCGACGATCTCGGCGCCGCGGTCACGGGGCGGAAGAGCGCTGTGAGGAGGCACTCGAATCACTTCCTGTTGCTGTAGTTGGATCCACCGGGCGGGGCTCGGCAGTCCGTGCTGAGACTGGTGCTTCGGCGTTGCTGTGCGAACGGGCGCAGCGGTCGGCGCGTCCGAACGGCGGGGTCGGCGAGGGATAGGCGCTGGGGCCGTCGGCGCCCGCGCCATGTCCACAGGCACGAATAGTAGCACCTTTGCCGGGCGATTGCAACCGACAGAGCGCCAAGAGCCAGCAGGCAGCCTTGGCGGGCCTGATCTCTTGTATAATACGTGGGAGGTTTGCCAGCCCGCACGAACAGGAGTCCGTTCACTATGCCCAGACTGACTGCCCGCCACCGGTCGACACGAGGAGACGTTCTGACGGTCCTCCTTTCGCTGGTAGCCGGGATCATCATCGCGTGCGCACTCATGGGCTTCGGCGCCTGGCTCTACGCGACCCACTTCGCCGGCACCATCGCCATGGGCGCAAACGGCAGACCGAGGATCATCCGCCCGGTGAACGGCGACATCCACGTCAACCTCCCGGAATCGGACAAGGCGGTTGTCACAGCAGTCCAGAAGGTGGGCCCGGCCGTGGTGTACATCGATACCACCTTCAAGGCTTCTGAGAGGGGAACCCCGCGGGCGAAGGGCCGGTCAATGCCCCTGCCCGACTGGTTCCGCGAGTGGTTCGGCGACGAGTATGAGCCGCAGCCGACGCCAATGCCCCGCAGGGGGCAGGGGTCGGGCGTCATCATCGACGCGCGCAAGGGATACGTGCTGACCAACGCCCACGTAGTTTCCAGTGCGGACGGCATCGAGGTCGCCCTGCCCGACCAGCGGCGCCTACAAGGGACGCTCGTGGGCACCGACGAGCTGTCGGACATCGCAGTTGTTCGGATCAAGGGCAGCAACCTCCCCGAGGCCGAGCTGGCCTCCAAGGAGGTGATGGACGAACTCCCAATCGGCGCCTGGGTCATCGCCATCGGCAACCCGTTCGGCTACCACAACACCGTGACCGTTGGCGTCGTCAGCGCTGTCGGCAGGGTGTTGGCCGCGGCACAGGACAAGACCCTCGAGAACCTCATCCAGACGGACGCAGCCATCAACCCCGGCAACAGCGGCGGGCCGCTGGTCAACCTGGAAGGGCAGATCATCGGGATCAACACGGCCATTTTCAGCATGACCGGGGCGTACGTGGGAATCGGGTTCGCCATCGCTGCGGACAAAGCCCAAGAGGTCGCGGATCTGCTGATCGCCGGGAAGAAGGTAGAGCACCCCTACATCGGGGTGAGCATCAAAGACGTCAGCGGCCTCGACCGGGAGGAGCTCAAGTACTACGGGCTCCCCAGTGACGTCAAGGGCGCGTACGTCGAGGACCTCGTCAGCGGCGGTCCCGGTCAGCGCGCCGGCCTCCGTCAGCACGATGTGATCGTCGAGATCGATCACGAGCCGATCGAGGCGGTGGACGAGGTCGTGGAGATCGTGCGCAGGCACAAGGTGGGCGAGACTGTCAGCGTGGTCGTCCAGCGAGGGCGTTCTACCGAAGTGGTGAAGGTGGAGATTGGCAACATGGGCCCGCAGCCCAAGCGGAGCGCGGAGCAGGAATAGGCAGCGGAGGACTCGATGGGGAACAGTGACTCCGTGACGCGTCTCGGCGTCTTCACCAGCGGCGGCGACGCCCCAGGAATGAACGCCTGCATCCGTTCGACCGTTCGCACGGCCATCGCGCGCGGTCTGGAGGTCGTGGGCCTCAGGCGAGGATTCGCTGGTCTCCTGGAAGACGACTTCGTGGAGATGGATCTATCGTCGGTGTCCAACGTGGTGCAGCACGGCGGGACCATTCTGAAGTCGTCCCGCTGCATGGAGATGTATGCGCCGGGCGGGCGCGAAGCCGCCGCGAAGAAGCTCCGCGAACACGGGATCGATGCCCTGGTACCCATCGGTGGCGACGGGACCTTTCACGGCGCCCACTTGCTCTGGGAGGAGCACGGCGTCCGGTCCGTCGGCACACCAGGCACCATCGACGCCGACCTGTTCGGCAGCGACAGCAGCATCGGCTTCGACACTGCCGTCAACACGGCGCTGGATGCCATCGACAAGCTCCGCGATACCGCCGAGTCCCACGACCGGCTGTTCTTTGTGGAAGTCATGGGCCGGCACGCCGGCTATCTCGCGCTGGAGGTGGGAATCGCCGGCGGCGCCGAAGCCGTGCTCCTCCCCGAGCGGGATCTGCCTCTGGAAGCGCTTGCCGATCAACTCCTGGCCGGGAAGCGGCGCGGCAAGACCAGCCACTTGGTGGTCGTCGCCGAAGGGGACCAAGCGGGCGGCGCCTTCGAGATCGCGAAGCGGGTGGGCGAACTGGCGGAGATGGACTACCGCGTATGCATTCTGGGCCACGTCCAACGCGGCGGCTCCCCCACAGCCCGCGACCGCGTCCTGGCCAGCCGCCTGGGCGCCGCGGCAGTCGATGCGCTGCTCGCGGGCGAGACAGACAAGATGGCCGGCGAGGTGGGCGGTCAGGTTGTGCTGACGCCCTACGAGGAAACCTGGGTCAAGAAGAAGCCGATCTCTCCGGAGATGCTCGACTTGGCGGGAACGCTGGCGATGTAGGCGGGAACGCCGGCGCCGGTCAGGACCCCCAAACGACTTCCCGGTGGTCCGCCAGCGCCTCTGTAAGCCGGCGGTCCTTGCCCCCGGAGAGCTCAACCACGTAGAACAGGTTCCGTTGGGTGTCGCCGTCGCCCTGCTGCTTCAGGAACCCGAGCTGCGTGCCCTCGGGCGACCAGGTCAGCCCCTCGCTCGGGACGGCGTCGTCGGGAAGCGGAAGGGCTCGGGGCTCTCCGCCCGTCGCGGAAACGACGCCGACGACAGGTTTGTCACCGAGGACCCAGTAGGCGAGCTGGGTCCCGTCCGGCGACCAGACCGGCGGCAGCGGCTTCACCTTGTCGACGACCCGACGCGGCGTCGCGTTGTCACCCTCGACAGAGTCGAACACGCACAGCGACTCACCACGGAGGAAAGCCAGTGCCCCCGGCCGCCGACTGCCTACGACGAAGCGGTCCCGCACGTCGGTGGTCAGTGGGCGCGTGCGACCCGTCTCGGCGTCCACCAAGAGGAGCCCGGTAGCCGGCGCCTTTCCCTCCTCGTCCTTGCTGTCCTTTGCCTTCGCTTTGTCCGCCTTGCCCGGTGCCCCTGCCGACGCCTTGGCCGGCGATTGCGCTTCCTTCTGTACCAGCGCCAGAGCGAGCGTGTGTCCGTCGCCCAACCAGCAGAGCGACTGGATCGAGGCAGTCGTCGGCACAGCCATCAGCTTGCGGCTCTTGGCGTCCTCGAGTGGCACCACTTGGAGGGACGTGCCGTCATCCGCCTTCACGAGGAAGGCGACCGAGGCGCTGACTGGCGCCGCCGCGAGCTGCAGGACCCTCTCCTTCTCCAGCGTGACAAGCGTTCGGTCGGCGTTGTCCGGCAGGTAGTGCTTGACGAGCTCCGTTTTGTCCTTCGTTTCCCGGAGGAACACCAGCGACCGGCCACCGTCTGCCCAGTGCGGCGACCGTTCCACTGCCTCGTCATTCGTGACGCCCGTCCGGTGGGAACCGTCAGAGTCCATGAGCCACACGTCGGGGTGCCCGTTCTCGTTGCTGACGAAGGCAATCCGCGTCGGCACGGCTGCGGCGGTTGCCGTTGAGTCCGAGGTGGTCCGGGAGGGTCGGCGTGGGGAGAGACCCGACCCCAGCCCCGAGTTGCGCGGCGAGAGAGACGACGTGTTGCCCCCACAGGAGCATAGCATCGGCAGCAAAGCCAGCGCGGCCAGGAGACGAGTAAAGCCAGTCCGATTCATTGAGTCTCGCTCTCGTTCGGCAGTTCTATAGGGCACTCAGACGCTCCGAGGCGCCCGCGAACCCACAGAGGTAAACATACGCGATCCTGACGCGCAATGCAAGTGGGCAGCGCCGCTCCCGCCCGCCGGCCTTGCCCGCGGGCTCCCGGCTGCGGTACCATGTTCGGCCTCTCTCAGTACGCACTGCCCCCTACCGGTGGCCCACCTATGCCCCAACTGCCGAAACTGCTGATTGTGGACGACAACCCCTCCATCCTCCTTGTCGTGAAGGCAGCCTTGCGCGGCTACTTCCGCTTCGAGACTGCCCCCGACGGTCTCCGGGGCTGGGAGATGGTCCAGTCGTTCGAGCCCGACATCGTGCTCAGTGACTACTCCATGCCGGGGATGAATGGCGAGGAGTTCTGCCGAAAACTGAAGACCGACCCCGCCCGGCACCACCTCCCCTTCGTGATGCTCACGGCGCTCGTTGATGTCGACGACATCGTCCGTGGGCTACAGGCCGGCGCGGACGACTACATGTGCAAGCCGTTCTCGCCCGCGGAACTCCGAGTCCGGCTGCAGACCCAACTCCGCCGGCGCGATCACGATCTGCAAGCCGATCCGCTGACTCTCCTGCCCAGCGGCGACCTTATCCGTTCGGAACTCGCCCGACGACTGGAGGTGGGCGCCCCCTTCGCGGCCACCTATGCCGACCTGGACCACTTCAAGGCATTTGCTGACTATTACGGCTTCCTTCGCGCCAGCGACGTAATCCGCCACACGGCGGCTCTCCTCCAGAAGACAGCGCTGGAGACCGTGGGGCGTTCCGCCTTTGTGGGGCACATCGCGGGGGACGACTTCCTGCTGACCTGCACAATCGAGGAAGCGGACCCGCTTTGCCGGGCCATCGTCGAAGCGTTCGACGCCGGCATCGCCGCCTTCTACGACCCCGAAGACGCGCGAGCCGGCTTCATCTTAGCGAACTCCCGCGACACCGGGCAGAAGAAGCGCTACCCGCTCTTGTCCTTGTCGCTCTGCGTGGTCCGCAGCGACAGAGAGAAGCTGACGACCCCCTACGACATCGCCGCCAGCGCGCTGTGGCTGAAGGAACGCGGCAAGCGCCAGCCGGGCAGTGTCATCGTGACCAACGCCGTTCCCGCAACCGACGAGCCGAGCTGAGGACGCGACCTGCGACCACCAACGCGAAGGACTCCTGAACATGGACTTCCCCCCAATTGACGAAGCCACTCGCCTGCGGCGCCTCGCGCCCCCTACCGGAAAGGTGTCGATGGTGCTCGACACGGACACCTACAACGAGATCGACGATCAGTTTGCCGTCGTGTACTCACTTCTTTCGCCCGACCGGCTAGACGTAGAGGCGCTCTACGCGGCGCCGTTTCACAATAACCGCTCCTCGGGGCCGGGCGACGGGATGGAGAAGAGCTACGAGGAGATCCTTCGTCTGCTCGACCGCCTCGGTCACCGTCACGACGGGTTCGTCTTCCGAGGGTCGCCCTCCTACCTGCCGGCGCCGGGCGAGCCGGTCCGCAGCGAAGCGGCGGAGCACCTCGTCGGGCGCGCCCTGGCCGACCGGGAAGGACCGTTGTACGTCGTCCCCATCGGCTGTGCGACCAACGTCGCCTCTGCCATGCTGTTGGAACCCAAGATCATCGAGCGGATCGTTGTCGTCTGGCTGGGCGGCAACCCGCACACGTGGCCCAGCGCCAGTGAGTTCAATCTGATGCAGGACCCGCCGGCGTCGCGACTGCTCTTCGACTGCGGCGTCCCGCTGGTGCATCTCCCATGCCGCAACGTGGCGGAGCACCTCCGCACAACTGTCCCCGAGATGGAGCGCCACGTGAAGGGTCAGGGCGCCATTGGCGACTACCTGTTCGACATCTTTTGTGGCTACCACACGAACCACTTCGCGTGGTCGAAGGTGATCTGGGACATCTCGACCATCGCCTGGCTCCTCGATAGCCGCTGGGTGCCGACGCACCTCACGCACAGCCCCATTCTGACCAGCGAACTGACGTGGAGTCACGACGCGTCCCGGCACTTCGTTCGCGAAGCCACCACCTGCAACCGTGATGCGATCTTCGGCGATCTGTTCCGGAAACTCGAGCGCCATGCCTCGGCGTAGACCTTCCGCTCGAAGGTCAATCTCCCGGTGCCGCGGCCAAGCCCGCCGCGGGGTCCTCGCCCTGCCAGCTCCAGCCGATGCCTCCGTGCTCCGCGGCGACGCCGGCGATTCGGGTGCCTGTGTAGACCACCACCACGTCGTCAAAGGGAAGCAGCGCGACCACGGTTTCCCGCAGGTCGGGGCTGTGCCAGCGCGGCTCTGCTGTCGTCAGGTCCAGCGCACTGAGCCGTTTGGATCCCGGGGCCGAGTAGTAGAGCCGGTCGCCATGAACCACCGCCGCTTGCCCCTCGGTCTGACTCGACCACGCCTGCTGACCGGACTGGAGGTCCAGCACCGCCACGGCCCGGTCCGCCCGCGCCACCAGCTTGCCGCCTGCCTCCGCGAAGAAGATGTCATTGCCCAGGCTGGTGAGGGCCAGCCAGACCGGCTTGCCGGTCTTGAGGTCAACGCGCAGGATCTTGTCCTTGCACTTGCAGTAGAGGCGGTCGCCGATGACCTGCGCGCGGTCGCCCAGTCCCATTGGGGCTTGGGCGACCCACCAGAGCTGGCGGCCGGTCTTCAGATCGAGGGCGTACAACCCGGGTTTGTCCGCCGCCACGAACACAAGCCCGTCCGCAGCGAAGAGCCGCACCGACAGCTTGAACGGTCCCGCTGCTGACCACACCACTTTGCCGGTACCGGCGTTCAGGCAGTAGATCTGGTCACTCACCTTGAGCAACACATTGTCGTCGACGACCAGCAGTCCGCCGCCCAGGCTCTGGGTGCGGGGCGAGGGCCTGCCAAACCACTTCACCGGGTCCCGGTCCTGCGTGAGGACCCACGCTCTGTCCAGCATCCCCTTGAGCGGCTGGAACCACAGCACTTTGCCGTCGGTCAGCGAGAGCCCACCGACCGCCTTTCCGTTGAGCAGCACCAGCACCTCGCCAGCGACGGCCAGCGACTCGACGTTGTCAGACAACGGCGTCTCCCAGAGGGACTGACCGCTGTTGAGGTCGAGAAGCTGTAGCTTCTGCGCGTTCATCTCCCCGGCGACAATCGGGAGCCGGCCCTGGTCCATCAGGTCGTCGAGGTCAGAGACCTGCTTGCAGGGCGTCTCCCACAGCAGAACTTCCGGCTCCTCTTGCTTCAGTGCGTGGACACAGGCACGCGATGGTCGTACAGCGCAAGGTCAGTGCTTTCATGGGACTCCCCTCCTGATCGCGCGCGAACGGGCGGAGTGCCAACGCCGCCCGGCGCGTTGGCCAGGAGGGTGCCTTGTCCTCAAGGAGATGTCAACCCCTGTGAGTGCCGAGGGGAGGCAATCGCGCGCAAGGGTAGAATAGGGACCACGAAACCTCGGGCACAACCGTTGTCCTCAGGAGGGAGCAGACCCATGAAACGGATCGGCGTAGTGCTTTCAGGCTGTGGAGTCTATGATGGCTCCGAGATCCATGAGGCAGTGCTGGCACTGCTATACCTCGACAAGGCAGGTGCGGAGGTCCAGTGCTTCGCGCCGGACAAGCCGCAACGCGACGTCATCAACCACCTCAAAGGCGAGACGGCAGCCGGCGAGCAACGCAACGTGCTGGTCGAGGCCGCCCGCATAGCCCGCGGGAACATCAAACCGCTCTCCGAGCTATCCGTCGAAGCACTCGACGCCGTGGTCTTCCCCGGTGGGTTCGGTGCCGCCAAGAACCTGTCGGCATTCGCGGTCGAGGGACCCGCGGGTGAAGTAGAGGCGGAGGTCGGTCGAGTCATCCGGGCAGCCGTCGACCAAGGGAAGGTAGTCGGCGCAATCTGCATCGCCCCCGCCGTCATCGCCAAGGCGCTGGAAGGCACGGGACGCACCCCCAAGCTGACCATCGGCACGGACTCAGGCACTGCCGGAGCGCTGGAGACCATGGGCGCACTGCACTGTTCGGCTTCCGTCTCCGAGGTGTGCGTCGACGAAGGCAACCGCCTCGTCAGCACCCCGGCCTACATGCTGGGCCAGTCGATTGCCGAGGTAGCCGTTGGCATCGAGGCGTTCGTGACGAAGGTCATGGAACTCGCGTAAGACCCGGCCGACAGCGCCGGCCGACCCCCCCCGCTGACCGCAGGAGTGTGACCCGCATGGACAATGCCGCCGCCCTTTCTCTGCTGACCGGCGGGCAGCTCAGCCGGATCTGCGACGCCGCCTTCGCGGTCTTGGAGCGCACCGGTGTTCGGTTCGCCGACCCCAGGATCCTCGACGAGTTTGCGGAGCGCGGAGCGCGAATCGAGGCGGAACGAGGGCGCGTTCACTTCCCGCGCGCACTGGTCGAGTGGGTGCTCAGCGCGGTCACGCGCACGTTCGCGCTGTACTCGCGCGAGGGCGACCGGGTCGAGATCGGTCGGCCACACGTCCGTTTCAGCAACTCGACTTACGACGTCTGGGTGCTGGACTACGAGACGGGGCAGCGTCACCGGAGCACCCTCGCCCATGTCGAGCAGTTCGTGCGGCTGGGGGACGCGCTCGACGACATTGATATCCTCGGCGCGCAGGTCGTCCCGCAGGATGTGCCGGAGCCAATGCGGCAGATCAGGGCGGCCCAAGCGCTGCTGAAGCACACCACCAAGCCCTTCGTCATGAACCTGCTCAACGTCGAGGAGGGGGAGACGGTGTTGGCAATGGTGGAAGCAGCCTCGACCGGAACGTTGCGCGAACGGCCGCGGCTGTTCGTCCTCTTCTGCCCCGACAGTCCACTTCGGTACGAGGCGTGCGTGACCGACGTAATGCGACTGGCAGTGGGGCGCGGTGTGCCGGTCGGCATCGGGCCCTGTCCCGTGCTGGGCGCCTCGGCGCCCGTCACCCTGGCTGGGGCACTGGTCCAGACCGTTGCGGAAGCGCTGGCGGGGCTGGCGTTCGCCAAGCTGCTGGACGAGCGGTGCCTCGCCTACCTCGGCGCCACCCCCTTCGCCATGGCTCCCCACGGCAACCTGCTGATGGCTGCGCCGGAGTGCTACTTGATCTCGGCCGGATTCGCCCAAGTGTGTCGCCACTTGGGCCTCCCCAACTCCTTCTCCTGTACGCACACCGACTCGAAGCTCCCCACCATGCAGACCGGCTACGAGAAAGCAATGGGGCTGACCCTGGCCGCTCTCTCCTTCAGCCCGCTGGTCCAAGTCCCGGCCATTCTGGATGACGGCGCCACTACGTCCCTGCAGCAGCTCGTGATCGAGGCAGAGATGGCAGGCGCAGCACGCCGCCTGCTGCGCGGACTCTCACCCTCCGACGAGACTCTTGCACTGGACGTGATTCACGAGGGCGCAGCCGCGGGGAACCTCGTCGCCCACGACCACACCGTGGCGCACCTGCGGTCAGAGTTCTGGCGGCCGGCCGTCCTGCACCGCGGCACCCGCGAGCAGGCGGAGAGCGGGCAGAGCACGGTGGAGAAGAACGCCGTCGAGCGCGTCAAACACCTCCTGGCGATTCACTCTCCCCTCCCCCTGACTGCCGCCGCTGAACGCGAACTCGACAAGCTCGTCGGCAGGGCGGAGCAGCAAGCAGTCTGACCGAGGGCTCGCAGAGGACCGGGTCGTCAGCCGCATACCACCGTCGCGCCACCCGGTCAGCGGCTGCCGCGGGCGTCACAATAGGCAGCCCACGATCGTCCATAGGCGTGCGATGACGCTCCATAGGCAACCTATGGGGGTCCATAGGCGACCTATGGCGCTCCTCTGCTCGCCCTCCCTGGAGACGCATTCACCAGCCGCGCTCTCGGAGCGCTACGGGTCCCGCTTCCACTGAAGCTCCGCGCCAACACGCTCGCACACCGCCTCGGCCTTGAGCACGAACTCCCGCACCAACCGGACGGTGTGCCCGAAGTCGTCCAGCCGCAGGAGGCTGTTGGGTGAGTGGATGTAGCGACAGGGCACCGACACGACACCGACACGACACCGGTGAGGACCCCGCGGCGGGAGGTGTGGATCGCGCCGGCGTCGGTGCCACCGTAGGTGGGCAGCTTGTACTGGAACGAGATGCCCTTCCCCTTCGCCAGGTCCTCCAAGGCTTGGACGAGCTTGCGGTTGACGATGATCGTCCGGTCTGCCACGGAGAGGGCGGGACCCTTTCCCAGCGCGGTGGGGCACTTGTCTTCAGACACGCCGGGCATGTCGCCGCCGATGGTGCCCTCCAGCGCCAGCGCGAGGTCGGGCTTGACGCCGAAGGTAGCCGTCTTGGCGCCGCGCAGCCCGACTTCCTCGCAGACCGAGAAGCTGCAGACCAACGTGAAGGGCAGCGACCGCCCCTTCAACGCGTCCAGCACAACGATCCTCACCGCGCAACCCGCCCGGTCGTCGAATGCCTTCCCGAGGGCGACGCCCGGGCTCAGCTCCTCGAACGGATACCAAAGCGTCTCCGGATCACCGATGGTCAGCCCGCGCGCTGCGACCTCCTCGCGTGAGGCGGCGCCGAGGTCCACGAACAGGTCCTCGAGCTTGAGCGCCTTGCTGCGCTCGGCCTCTTCGAGAATGTGCGGCGGCTTCGCCCCGAAGACACCCGCGAGCCGTTCACCGGCGCGCGTGGAGAACGTCACCCGGTGCGTCAGCAAAGTGCGGTCGTCCCACCCGCCCAGTGCCGCCAGGCGGATGAAGCCTTGGTCATCCACGTGCCGGACTGGGAACCCGACCTCATCCACATGGGCGTCCAGCATAACGCACCGCTTGCTCTCGCCCTTGCGCGTGGCAAGGAGGTTGCCCAGCGCGTCTACCTGGAGTTCGTCAACGAGGGGCTCGATCCACGTGCGGATGGTCTGCCGGACTTCGTCCTCGAAGCCGGAGGGACCGAAGGCTTCGGAAAGGGACTTCAGTAGCTTGAGCGTGTTCATGGTGCTCTCCGTTGGGGGGGGGCTGTGCACGGTGGACCGATCCGACCGATCGGACTGATCCGACAGAGCAGGCTCCTCGGCAGGCGCTGCGGGCCCGGCGGCACGAAGCCCCGCCGCTACTCCTTCCGGAACTGCAAGCAGTAGTGGTGCATGGTGTTGCTCACCCAGGCATTGCCCATGCCGTAGGGTGCCAGCTTCTGGTTGTCCTGCAACCAGATCTTCTCGTCCTTCAATGCGAAGAACTCGCCGAGGCGCCGCCCGAGGTCCCAGGCCAGCGGGTAGTGCTTGCCGGCCTTCTTGACATTCTTGACGATGACCGTGAGATAGCCGCGTGGCTTCAGTACCTCGTGGACTTCGCGGTAGATCGCGACCAGCTCTTCGAGGAACCGGTTGTAGTCCTCCAGGTTGCCGACGTCACGCTCGTCGTCGGAGTAGTTGAGGTCCAGCTCGTCGCTCTCCCGCCGCTTCTTCTGCGTCTCGAAGCCCCGCATCTTGAGCATGTCCCAATAGGGCGGGCTGGTGATGCAGTAGTCGAACTCCGGCAGGTCCAGTTTCGACAGCTCGCGGGAGTCTGCAGCGATCAGCCGGGCTTCCACTTCGGTTGGGTGGTCAACTCGGTAGCTGTCCACCCACTCCTGCGCGATGCGGAGGTACTTCTCCATCAGGTCGACGCCAACGCTATTCCGGCCGCACTGCAGGCACGCCAGGCAGGTGCTCCCGGTGCCCACCATGGGGTCGAGCACCCACTGCCCTTCCTTGGTGAAGAACTCAACGAACTCCCGCACCAGCGTCTCAGGGAACTTTGCCGGGTGCGCCAGCACGCCCTTCTTCCGCCGCGGCGGGTTGTGCACGAACCAGCTCTTCTGGAACAGCAGCCAGTCGTGGTTGGACAGGTCGTTCAGCCGGTTCTGGTAGTGGCTTTTCTTGGGCTCTGAAGACACGGCTGCTCACAACTCCGCAAATGGCAGGGCCGCCGCGCCGGGACCCAACGGCAGGCACACTTCGCCAGGATGGACTACGTGCCCGGGTGCAGCTTTGTTGCCGAGGTCGCATTGCCCGGCGGCTTGTGCAAATGTGCATTCGAGAGGCATGATTGCAGGCCCGGGTTGTCTGCCGCTTCGCGCTCATCCAACCAGGTGAACGAACCTGGCTCCTCCGGCCGAGGCGCAGAAGTGGACCTCCATGCGCGTGGCCGCGTTCGGGTGGGCGGCTCGGTACTGCGCGGCAAGGGTCTCCCGAATCTGCTCGCGTCGTGACGGGTCGCTGAACCCGATGCACGAGCCGCGGAAGCCGGCACCACTGAACCGCGCACCGAGGACGCCTTCGCACTGGCATAGAATGGTGTAGAGCGAGGTCAGTTCCGGCGAACCGCATTCGTAGTTCTCGAGGGAGCTGCGGCCGGAGTCGCGGACCAAGTGACCAAACGCCTCGAGATCGCCGCGGCGCCAGGCTGCGACCCCGGCAGTCACCCGCTCGCACTCGGAGAAGAAGTGCACCGCGCGTTTGCGCAGTTCCAGCGGGAGCTTGTCGCGGTGGCGAAGGTATACCTCGCGAGGGACCCCGCGCAGCCTGGCTCGCTGCGGCGCCGGTTCACCGGCGAGCTGCAGCAAGCGCTTCGCGGCCTCCCCGCACTGGGCGACGCGCTGGTTGTAGTCAGTTCCAGTCAACGCCTGGGTGACGCCTGAGTGGACTATTAGCAGGTCGACGTTTGGCAGGCTCGCAGCCGGCGGGATCGACTCGACGGTCCGCGCCTGACAGTCCAGGAAAGCCAAATGGCTCCGTTTGGCGAGCAGGATCATGGATTGATCCAGGATGCCATTCTGCAGGCCGAGGTAGCCGTTCTCGATTCGCTGATCTAGCGAGATGTTGGCGAAGGCGTCAACGTCCAGCGCATTCACCTTCTCCAACGCCAGCAGGTACGCGCAGCCCACCGCAGCCGAGGAACTCAGGCCGCCGATGGGCACGCTGCCGCCGATAACGGCATCCATGCCTGTCAGCAACTCGTAGTGCTCTGTGAGAGCCATCGTCGCGCCGCGGACGTAGTTGCCCCAATCGCCCGCGGTGCCGGCCGGCACCGCGTCGAGGGGGAACTCCACCAGCCCGGGGAAGTCGAGCGAGCGGACGCGGACGCGCTTCGCTTCGTTTGGGGCGAACGCCAGCAGCACACCGCGGTCGAGGGCCATGCCGGTGGCGAGCCCCAATTGGTGATCCACGTGGGCGCCCAACGGACACAGGCGATACGGAGCCAGCACGAACTGCAGCTCGCGTGGCTCCGAACCGAACGCCTCGCGGAACACGGCCGTCAAACGCCGCGCCAAGGCCGCCTGCCACGAACCGGCGCCCCCCTCACACTGCGCCATGCGCATAGACCACCTTCACCGGTTCTTCGCCCGTGCGCCGCGTGGCATGGGTCGTGTTCGGCGGCACAGAGAGCGCGGTGCCGGGCCTCACTGCGTGTACAACGTCGCCCACACAAACCTCGCCGGTGCCACTGACGACGTAGAGGGCTTCCTGGTCACCATGCGTCTGCAGCGGCCCGAACTCCTGCGTATGGTACTCCGCAACACCCAGGCTGAAGCCCGCCGTGGTGGGGAGACCCTCGGTTCCCACCAGGTCTTTGCTCCAGCGGTCGGGGTGCTGTTCCGGGTTCACGTCGTCTTCATGGATGGGCGAACACACACTTGCGCTCATGCTGGGGCAACCTCCACCGACAGCCGCAAACCGACTCCCTCAAGGAGGGACCGCAGGCTCGACAGCCGCGGATTGCCTTGGGAGGAGAGCATGCGGTACAGATTCTCGCGGTTGAGCTGAGCCGTGCGAGCCACCTCGCTCATCCCTCGCGCTTCGGCTACATCGCGCAACGCAAGCAGAAACACCTCGGAGTCCCCCTCATCCAGTGCTGCGCTGAGGTAGTTTGCGGCTTGCTCAGGATCTGTAAGACGGTCTCGGAGACCCTCCGCGTAGCTAACTGTAAGTGTGCTCATGGCTTTCTCCGTTGGTAGTCGGCCCAGTAGTCGCGAGCCTTCTTGAGGTCACGCGCCTGAGTCCCCTTGGCGCCGGTGCACAGAAGAACAACAAGGGTGTTGCCGTCGCGGCCGAAGTAGACGCGGTAGCCCGGGCCATGGGGTGCCCGCAGCTCGCTCACGCCCTCTCCGACGAGCTTGCAGTCGCCGAAGTTGCCGACGCGAACTCGCCCCAAGCGGGCATCGATCCGAGCAACAGCGCCTTTGTCACGCAGCCGCAGAAGCCATCGCCTGAAGGGGACGCGCCCGTCCACCGTGACGTACTCAGCGATCTCGATTCGAGACGCGGCCACGGGAGGACTGTAGCACAGAAACTACAGAGGCGCAATCAGGTCCCGCTCTGCGGTCCAAGGGCACGCCGCGGCATGGCGGTTTGCTCGCGCACGGTGTATCATCCTCCGCAAACTGCACTTCATCCGACCGGAGGCTGACCGATGTCCAGCAGCTTGTGGCAACCTAACTTCGACCGTGTGTTGACCGTCCTTCGCCGCGAGGGCGAACCGGATCGCGTGCCGTTCTTCGAGCTATTCCACGACGCCCAGGTCATCGAGGCAATCATGGAGCGACCGATCCCCGGCGACCAGGACGAGTGGCGCAGATACCGAATCGAGTTCATGACGAAGCTGGGCTACGACTACGTTGTGGGGTGCCACACCTTCGGCTTCCCCGGGAAGGCAGCGCTGTTGGCCGACGACACGGCCGACTTGAGCAGAGGCAAGCGCGGGTGGGCCGACGAGCACAGCGGTCCCATCGCCAACTGGGAGGACTTTGAGAAGTACGAATGGCCTCAGGTCACCGACGCCACCTTCGAGGACCTCCAGGAACTTGCGCCGCTGTTGCCGGACGGGATGAAGGTCACGGCCACGCTGCCGGGCGGGCCCTTCGAGAATCTCTCGCGGCTGTTCGGTTACGAGCCGCTCTGCTTCGCGCTGATCGAGCAACGCGATCTCGTTCAAGCCGTCATCGACCGGATCTGCGAAGGCGACCTGACCGTGTACCGAGGCCTGTGCGAGATGGACCACGTGGGTGCCCTCTGGCTCAACGACGACCTCGGCTTCAAGACGCAGACGATGATCTCCCCCGCCGACCTCCGGCAGTACGTCTTTCCGTGCTACAAGCGACTCGTCGACTACGCCCACGAGCACGGCAAGCTGGTCATGCTCCACTCCTGCGGCAACCTCCGGGAGGTCATGGACGACATCGTTGACTGCGGGCTGGACGCCAAGCACTCCTTCGAGGATGTCATCCAGCCCGTCCCCGACTTCAAGCGACAGCACGGCGGTCGGATCGCCGCGTTGGGCGGCATCGATGTCGATATGTTGTGCCGCGGCACGGAGGACGAGGTTCGTCGCTATACCCGGAACGTCCTCGAGCAATGTGCGCCGGGTGGCGGTTGGGCGCTGGGTTCCGGCAGCAGCGTCGCCAACTACATCCCGATCCCCAACTTCCTCGCGATGCTGGACGAAGGGCGGACGGCAGGGGTGTACTCGCACTGACCGCGCCGCCCTTGGGCCCCGCTGTACGTTGTTCCCAGAGAAGGAGCCGACAAGATGGACGCAACAATCAGCCGCCGCATCTTCCTGGGGGTCAACGCTGCCGCCGGGGTCGGCATGGCGCTGGCTGCCTCGCAGGCGTCTCACGCCGGCGCAGAGGAGAAAGGGGCCGTCGGGGTAGGCATCGTCGGCGTGGGGGGCAGAGGCAGTGGGCTGCTGGGGCTCCTGCTGGGGATGGAAGGCGTGGCCGTGCGTGCCGTGTGCGACATCATTCCCGAGCGGGTCGCCAACGCCCAGAAGCGAGTCATCGCCGCCGGCCAGGCCGAACCGGAGGGGTGCTCGCGAAGCGAGACCGACTTTGAGCGACTGTGCCAGCGGGATGACCTGGACGCAGTAATCACCGCCACGCCGTGGGAGTGGCACACGCCGGTAGCGGTGTGCGCCATGAAGCACGGGAAGTACGCCGCCTCGGAAGTGCCGTGCGCCCTCACTGTGCAGGAGTGTTGGGATCTCGTCGACACCTCGGAGCAGACGGGCAAGCCCTTCATGATGCTGGAAAACTGGAGCTTCCGCAGCGACAACCTGGCGGTGCTCAACATGATCCGCCAGGGGCTCTTCGGCGAGATCGTCCATTGCCATTGTGCCCACTCGCACGATTGCTTGAGTCACTGGTACCACGGGTCGGCCAAAGCTTGGGCGGCGAAGTACCTGACCACCCACAACTGCGACCTCTACCCGACGCATGACCTCGGCCCCGTGCTGAGCTGGATGGACATCGGCTGCGGCGACTACTTCGACTACATAACCTCGACCGCCACCGACTCCTTCGGCCCCAGAGACCACTACACCCGCAACTTCGGCCCGGACCACCCGCTGGCCAAACAGAAGTACACCCAGGGCGACATTGTGACCAGCGTCGTGCGCACGAAGAAGGGCAAGACCCTCGTCATCAACTACGACATGCAGTTGCCGCGGCCGTACGACAATCGCTGGATGATTCAGGGCACGCACGGACTGTATAATGAGCAACGCAACGCGGTGTACATCGACGGCGTCGCCACCGACTGGGACCCCTTTCCGCCGTATCACGAAGCGTACAAACACGCCTGGTGGCGCGAGGGATCGTCTGCCGACGGGCATGGCGGAACCGACTGGCTGGAGCTGAAGCTCTTCGTCGAGGCGGTGCGCAACAAGACGCAAACGCCGTTGGACGTGTACGACTCGGTGACCATGAGCTGCGTGTTCCCGCTCTCTGGCGAGTCAATCGCCAAAGGCAGCGCGCCGGTGCAGGTCCCGGACTTCACTCGTGGGAAGTGGGAGACGCGCAAGCCGTATTTCGCACCGGACGACGGCAAGTTCGTCCGCCCCGGCGCAGCGCCTGTCGGCCGCACGGAAGACGGAATGCTCACGCAGGAGTTCGCCCTCGGACTGCGCACGCCGGAGGTGCAACTGCCCGGCGTCAGCCTCCGCTTCACCGGCGACCCGACGCCACATGCCGGCTGGGCGGCGGCGGCAGGCCAGCCAAGCCACTGCATGTTCGCCGCTGAGCAGTGGGGCATCGAGATCGGCGTGCCGAAGGGGAGCACAGGCAAAGTCGCCGTCTACGCGTATGACCTGGAAGGCGTCCGGAAGCAGACCGTCGTCTTCGAGAACCGCGAGCCGGACAGGCTCGACGACTTCCACAAGGGCGTGTGGGTTGAGCACGCGTTCACGGCGGAGGACACCGAGGACGGGCTGTTGCGCCTGACGGTGTCAAAAGCCGGCGACGTGGGGAACTGTGTGTTGTCGAGGCTGAGGGTGGCGGTTGCGGAGTGACGAGAAGACACGCTTGGGGCGCCCATGCCAGAGAACCTGCTCGTCCGTCTGCAGTACCGCAAGCACCTCCGGATTGCTCGTTGTGTGTGACGTGTTCATCCTGGTCCCCAATGCCTCGTTCGGCCTACGAGGGTACTTCGATTACTCAGCCACGCACAGAGTCTCTGCTGTTCGCAGGTCTCCAGACCGCTCACCCGGCATGACCGCAGGTCTCCAACGTCTATCCACTGGCCTCTGGAGACCTTCGGTCGAACAGGTGTTCCGGTCGGGAGACCGGAACACCGCAGCGGGAACACAGCGTACACGGCGCGGGGGATGAAGCTCCCCCGCTACTGCTCTCTCCTCACCCACAACTGCTCCTCCGCAACCACGACCTTTGGCTCGCCCCACAGGGCGTGATCGTTGATGGTGTTGTCGGCGGGGCCGCAGTCAACGGTGAGCTTGAGGCGCACCTTCTGACCGGCGAAGGCAGCGAGGTCCGCCGTGGCGCGTTGCCACTTCCGGTCTCCGTGGTGTTGGCTGAAGACCTCGGTTTCGCGTCCAGCACCGTCGAGAACCTCAACTTTGAACACGACGCCATCGCTGGGATCGCCACCATCAGCCATTGCCATGAAGAAGTCCAGCGACGCGGAGGGCTGCTGCGGCAAGTCGATCACGAAGGTGGCGAACACGTAGCCGGCCTTCAGTGGACCGTAGGGTGGATGCATGAGAAAGCTGGGGCGCTCGACGCCGTCTGATCGGCCGCCGCCGCGGTTGGCGTCGCCGCTGTACGTTACCTCGCCGCCGAACGCCTCGTCACCTCCCCGGGCACGGTAGCCTTTCACGAATGGCAACTTCGAGTCGAGCAGATCGGCGAGGACACGCTTTGCGATCTCGGCGGTCAGCGTCGCGGTGGCGACTACAGGCCCGCTGGTCGCGGCTACCTCGTAGCTGCCGTCCTGCCACGGAAGCGACAGTTCGAACGGGAGGGATGCCAGGGCTCTCGGCGGCACCGCAAGCTCGGCGTTGGCCGGCATGCAGGTTCCTTCCGGCGAGATCTTCAGCCGGATCGGCTGGGTCGTCTCCTGCTCCAGGTTGCTGCTCAGGAGCACCTTTGCATTGAGCGCTTCACCGCGCTTCAGGTACGAACTCCGCGGAACGTCCAGCGACAGCTCGCAGGCGCCCACGGCAATGAAATCCAACCAGAGCGTGTCCGTTCCGGACGGGATCCCGAGCCAGAGGTGCCCGCCCTCCTTCGCGTCACTCGGAACTGAACAGGTGAGGGTGTTGCCCTTCACCTCCGCTGCAGCAGGCCGGCGCTGACCGCCGATCTCCCAGAACGCGTTGCCGGCGACGACCTCGATGCCCTTCGGGAGAGTCGTCCGCACGTCCGCTCCGGAGACGGCCAGCGTGGTCCCACAGACCATCTCGGGTGGACGGTTGTCCTTTGCAACCGACACCTTGTACTTCAGGGCCGGTTCGGCCCCCGCGAGGATATGGAACATGCCGCGGCTCCAGCGAGTCGCTGGCGAGGCGACAACCGAACCGTCTTCCGCATAGCCGACGGTCTTGAGCGACCGATTCCCTCCGACCTTCACCAGTGCCGGCGAAAACGCGAAGTCGGCGCACTTGGTGGTGGGAATCACCCACCAAGCGCCGCGATCCCTCTTGAGGGCCGCGCTGCCTTCCAGCGCAAGCTGCCCAAGGAAGGCAAACCCGCCACGGCTATCGGCGTAGAACTGGTCCGTGCCCAGGCTGCAGTCCACCCGCTGGCGCGGCCCGGCAGACTCACCCGGTCCCCCTGCCGGGACGACGGCTGAGTAGGTGAGCAGCTCGTCGTCCGTCCGCGAGACGACATAGCCCCACGCGGGAAGCTCGAACGGCAGCGACAGCACTGGGGGGGTCCACGGCTCCGTCTGACCGTTGACCAGCACCTCGGTGCCGTTCTCGTAGACCACGTGCACTCGGTTCGTCGGCCACTCCGGCGACCGCATTGCCGTGGCGGAGTCGACCAGCCTCCCGCCCACCTCGTACTCGATCGTCCGCACCGGAACCATCGCGTAGCGCTTCTGCGCTTGCTGCATCATGTAGTAGCACTTCAGGTCGCCCGGCATGTCCCACTCGCCCAGGAAGCCAATGTGTCCGTATGCCAGTGTTGTCGTCAGGAACTGGTCGAGGTTGCGAGGCGCGCCGCCGAAGAACATACCCGGGCTGCCCATGCCGGCATCCATCTGCAGCGGGTGCATCTTCAGCAGGTCGAAGTCAACCAGCAGCGGTTCCTGGGGCCGGTTGGGGCAGATGCTCTGGGCGTAGTTGCCGTCGGTGAGACCCGAGTACCACCAGTGGTTGTTGCCTTCGGAATAGACCGGGCCCTTGTGGGCGGATTTCTCGTTGTAGAGCAGCCGGCCGAAGCACTCGAACGTGCGGCGGAACGTGCCAGCGCCGGGCACCCGGGCGTCGTAGTCGACGCGCGAGAAGGGACTCACTGCAGTGTGCACGTCGCAGTAGCTGTGGTTCTCGCCGAACTTCGCCTGAATCTGCGGCGCCAGCTTCGCCTCCATCTCGACGGAGCGCATGGGCTTGGGCGCGTAGCAGCGCATCCAGGCACGCATCCAGTCACCGTTGGGTGCCCGGGTGACCCAGTCTTCGTTCCAGTACTTGTTGACTGGAGCGTAGTCGGTGTAGTTGGTGTACAGCCCGACCCGCCAACCCCGCGCCTGAACCGCCGCGACGAACTTGCGCAGTGCCTCGTCGCCACCACGTTTGGGCGCGGCCTCCAGCCGGAAGGTGAAGCTCTCGCCAGCGTCCCGCCACGAATCTTCGTGGTAGCGGATGCTCACCTTCTCGCAGCCGTACTTGCGGTAGCGCGTTGCCTCGTCGATCTCCGCCCGGTGGTCGGCGCCGCTCTTCACGCGCCACAGGCGGTCGCCCTGTTCGTCTTTCATCGGTGACGGCGGATTGGGGATGGTCGGCAGCACCTCGTCGAAGTCAGGCGACACGTTGAGGAACAACCGCTCGCGGACGGGGTTCCGACTGCCGTCGGTCTTGGGGACGTAGCGCGCGCCGCCGTTGAAGGCCGCCCAATCCGGCCCGACGGTTGCTCCGCCATCCAGCACAGAAGCGTCCGAGACGTACCAGTCGAACTGGGTGAAGAAGAACAGCCCGTCCGCGTAGAGCGCGCGCGGATCGTTGCCGCCGTAGGTGAGGTATGGAATGCGGAACAGCTTCGCGTCGCGCACCGGTTCTGCGCGCCCAAGCGCCACTCGCTCCACCACCGGCTGCTCAACGGCCACGTCGATGACCAGCGACTTCTGCCAAAGGCGGAAACGGTACTCAACGTCGGCGCCCACGTCGGCGATTTGGAGATGCCACCGGACAGTGAGCGCGCCGTCTTCGAGCGATTTGCCCTTTAGGGTGCGCACCCCGTCGGGGTCGGCAGGCGACGCCAGTCCGCCTCGCGCGGCGAGCTGCAACCCGCCGCCGACGCACGGTCGGACCACCGTGTCTCCCCGGCGCACCTCGAGGTCGCCGAGCGTGCCGTCCGTCGGCGTGTACCGGTACTCGAGATCGCAGTCGCGCCCGCGGTACGAGAAGACCGTTGCCTGGCCGTCTTCGCGCACGCTGTTCTTGAAGTCACGCGTCTTGTTGGTCGGCAGAATCGTCTCCGGCCGCGTCGGGAATGGCAGCTTCGCCGGCCACGGCTCGAACTGCAGCGGCTCTAGCACTTCCTTGAAGAAGTAGAGCGGTCCCAGGTACACAGCCCGCTTCTCCGTGTTGCGCGCATTGGTGAACCGGAGGCCGACGAGCTGAACGGGCCGCTTGAGCTTCGCCAGCTCCTCCGCGTTCAGCCGGGCGTTCGCCAGGAACCAGTACTGGTAGTCCATGCCGCCCAGCGGCTTCTCGAACTGCCAGCCGGCGGCATCGCGCAGCACGACGCTGACGTGCAGCGGCGGCGTCTTCGGGTCCGGCGCCCAGCCCCAGTTGTTGCCGTAGTTCCAAAAGTTGGTCGAGTCCCACGGGTCCGGGATCGTGAGCGGTTCCTTGGGGCGGACAAGCAGCGACGGATTGCCGCCGGTGCCAAAATAGACCAGCTTGGCGCAGTGATCCCGATACAGCCGTTGCTCCTGCGACCGGTAGAGCCAGCCCTCCGCCTCGCGCCCTTCAACCGCCCAGCCGGACACGTCGTCGAAGGCGACGAGCGGCGGGCGTTCTTCCACGCGGCCCGCCATCTCATACGGCCTCTCCCCGACGGGGCCGGCTGCAACGTCGGCGTTGAGCGCTTCGTGGACGAGGGTGTCCTGTGCCATGAGGGGAAGACCTCCGAGGAAGAGCACCCCGAGTGTCAGCGCCGCCACGCCCACGGAGCGAGGGACCCGATGGAGGGCGCCTATCTGGAGTTCGGTCAAGTTCATGACTACTCCCCTTGTCTGGGCGACTCGCTGGAGTCGCCAGTCTACTTGGCTCTCCCGCTCTCCGAGCTGGACCAGGTTGCCAGGAACTCCTCAGGCGTGAGAACCGGCGGGCCCGTTTGAGGGAAGTCGCCGGGATCGCGCGAAATGAGGTACCGCGCCTTCGCGCGCACGGCCGAGTGGAACTGAACCGCGTCCTCGAAATCGTCCAGGGGAGAGTCGATCGACTGGTTGGTGATTCTGGCGTCTGGAGCAATCGGCTCGAAGACGTCTCTTACCAGTCGCAACGCCTCTCTCGCCTTGTCCTTACTCTCGGCCTTCCTGATGATGTAGTAGAGATTGTTGAAGCTGATGGCGGACACGCACGCCTTCACCTCTCCACGTTCAGCCAAGGACCAGACTTGCGCGGCCGCCGAGTAGAACGGCTCACGCTTCGCCAGCACGTCGAGCAGCACATTCGTGTCGACGAACAGGGTCATGGCTGCACCTGGTACTTCTCAGCCAGCGCCTCGGTCAGCAGTTCGTGATCGGGGCGATCGTCCGGAAGCCGAACCAGACCGACGGCCCGCTCCGTGAGCGGACCAAGCGGCAACGCGGCTTCGTCCCGTTCAGGCCTCGCGGCAACGACGAATCGGGCGAACATGGCCGAAACGCTCGTGTGCCGGGCCCGAGCGAGTTCCTTCGCTTCGTTCACCAGCGCTCCGTCGGCGCTGAGGGTCAGCTTGACGGTTGGCATCTGCGTAGCCTCCATACGTGCTTCTCAGGGAGAATAGTACGTGCTTCAGACAAACGCGTCAAGGTCGCCCGGAGCCGACTCACGCGAGGGCTGCGAGCCTGCGGCTCTCAATGGAGTAGTGGAGGGCATCGATTGGGTCGGGCGGGGGGACTGGGTGATGCAGCGTCCCGTAGGACTCCACGAGCGCCGTCGGGATCTCCAGCTTGTCTGCTGTCGGGGTGTTCGGGGTCGCGTCGAGCAGCGCCCCAATCTCGGCCAGCGCTACGTCGTAGTCAGATTCGGTTTGGATCGGCTTGATCTGCATGGCGTACTCAACAGAACCACACAATATACTCCCGCGCCTTCGGCGTGAACATCCCCAGGATACCCCACAGCCCGCCACCGACGAGGTAGTGCCCCATGACCAGACCGAAGAAGGCCGGCGCCATGCAAACGCGGAGGGAGGCACCGCCGAGGCGGTGGATGAGGGTCTTCAGCGTCCAGGCCGTCAGGAAGGCGAACCAGGGGACGTGACCGTAGGCGGCGGCGACGGCGAAGCCGAGGGGCGCCAGCGGGAAGCGAAGGATGAGCGAACGCACAACGGTCAGCGCGCAGACGACGGCAAACCCGACGCCCAGGAAGGCGGCGTGCATCCGGTCCGGCGAAAGGGGCGTCGCAAGCATGCTGTCGAGCTGGCGGAAGATCGACACGGCTTGCTGCGTGCGGTAGCCGCCCAGGATGGTGCCGCCGTCGATCACGTTGTTGCCGTACTTGTAGAAGGCGGTCAGGTGCGTAAAGTAGCCGCCAGCGATTCCCAGTACCAGCCCCAGCAGAATCGCCCACACCGCCAGGTCGCGCCGCCGCGCCCCGACGACTTCCTCGGCCTTCATGGCTTCGAGTCCGTCGGCCATGAAGTTCTGAACCGCCAGGCGATCGAAGATGCTCAGCGTGGAGAGTGCCACCAATGGCCGGACCCCCGCGCCGCCGGCCAACGCCTGACTCCCAAACGTCGAGTAGAGCCCGCGCACCCACTGCCCGATTGGCCAGGCGTAGCTCATCGGGATACCCATCTCGGCGCGCATGCGTGAGTACACAAGCGGCGTGGCGAACAGCAAGGTGGTGTAGAGGGCGGCAACCCACGGCCGAATGCCGACCACCACGAAGAACGCCCACAGCGCCACGCCGCCCAGGCAGCCGCCGGCAAGCGCCAACCGGTACGGAAGCGGCTCCCGGCCCTCAGCCCCGGTGGTCCCGCGTCCGAGGACTGAGCGGGCGACGGCCGCCAGGTGGTGTCGCGCGGCGTAGACGAGACACACCGCCAGCGCCAGGTACGCCCCCTGCGACTGCGCCGCCTCGAAGGGCACGCCCGGCAGCGACAAGCCGAACAACTCAGCGAAGAACTTCTCGAACCGCAGCACCAGGTAGAACAGCCACACCGAGAGGCACGCTTCCTGGGGCGCGAAGTAGGCCAGCCCCACCACCTCCGGGCGGAAGTGCATGGGGATCGGCCGAAGCCCGGACCACGGCTTCTCCGTGAGGAACTGCCCGAAGTCGAACTGCAACCCGGTGGCCGGAACGCTGGGGTCGAAGATGTGCGCGATGTTGAACAGGTTGAACACGGCCGACACGGCGAACCCCATCCAGAAGAGGCCGCTGCTCAGCAACGGCGGCATGCGGGTCCGACGCCGAGTGCCGCCCATGGTCTCCGACGACGCTTCGCCAGCGTCGAGAAGATGCACAGCCAGCCCCACCAGCGGGAAGGAGAGCCGCTCATTGCGCGTCCACTGCTCGCGGAACAGCGTGATCCAACACAGCATCGCCACGGTGTAGACCACCAGGATAGCCGCCCAAACCAGGAGCGGCACAGCCCACCCTCCCCACGGGACCGCGCCGCTCGGCGTGCCCTCGAACATATCCAGGATGAGCTTCGGGTCCTGCGGTGTCAGCCAGCGAGGCAGCTCCTCCGCAAACTGAGCGAAGTGGTTCTCCGGGGAGGCGTAGTACGGCAGGACCGTCAGCGTCGGCAGCAGTTGCCGGACGATGTTGGCGCAGGAGATCGGCGCGATGATGGTCAGGGCGAAGTAGACGACCAAGCTCTCCGGGCGCGACAGCGCCAGTTGCTTGCACCAGCGGCGCACTCTCGGTCCCAGCCCGCCAATCAGAACCAGTGCCACCACGGCAGGAAGCGCCGGCGTCCCCTCGCCGACGAGACAGGTGAAGTCGATCAGCGAGGCACGGCGGATCCAGATCAGGCTCAGCGTGCCGAGGACCAGTAGAACGAGGACACTGCGTGGCGTGAAACCAGGCAGCGGTGCGGAGGCTGTGACCTCGGCGTCTGCGCGTTCGTTGAGGTCGGGTGAGGCGCCCATCTCCTACGACCCCGCCACGATCTGACCCACGATGTCCATCCCCACCTTCTCGCTCCACGCTGCGATGAGCTTCGCGAACACCGGGCCCGGCTTCCCGGTGCCGATCTCGACACCGTTGATCCGGGTCACCGGCGCCAGGCAGTAGGGGGTGCTGGACAGGAAGGCTTCGTCGGCGTTGACCACGTCGTACACCTGTAGCTCGCGCGCCTCGAAGCCCAAGCCCAATTCGGCGCACAATTCCGCCACGGTCGCAAGGCTGATGCCCCACAGGATGTTTCGCTGGCTGGGGCTCAGGACGACGTTGTCTTTGGCGATCAGGAAGTTGGAGCCGCTGGTCTCGGTGACGTTCCCGTCGAGGTCGAGGCAGAGAGTGACGGCCTTCGGATCGACGAGATGCGCTTCCTGATCGGCCAGCCACCAGTGCATCCGGCTGCGGCACTTGATCTTCGGGTCGATGCACTGCGGCGGGACGTGGCGGATCGACGGCGTGACGCAGTGCACGCCCTCGGTGTAGTAGTGGCTCCAGTACTCGAAGGGCAGCGGGAAGGTGTGCATGCAGTACGTCGGCGTCAGGTCGCCCGGCGCCCCCGCGGCGCCGGCGTACACGCGGAACTCGCCGGGCGAGATGAACTGGACGAGGGCAAGCTCTCTCTCGGGCGCGAGCAACGACGCGTTGTGCGCAATCAGCTCGCGCGCGAGGGTCACCGTCTCCTCGGGCGTCTCGACGGGCTGGATCCGGGCGTACTTACAGGATCGATAGAACCGCGCTACGTGATCTTCGAGGCGGTACGGCTGCTGCCGGAAGGTCCGCGTCAGGTCGGTAACCGTGGCGCCCAGGATGATCGCCGCATCGTAGATGGCGAGGTGCGCTTGCGACGCCGGCACTTTGCGGCCGTTGAGGTAGACAAGAGGCTCAGGTCCGGGCATGGCTCGATCTCCTTCGACAACGCGTCTGCCCCTGTCCGGCTACTCTCCCGCGGAGGACTAGTAGGGGTAATGCGCCGTCCGCCCCCAATTCCCTGCCCCGTCTCGCGAGCGGACGTGGAAGAACCACTGCCCGGGTTCGCTGGGTTGGGGGAGCAATGCTTTCGCTTCCTTGCCTTCCGGCTGCGCATCCGGCGCTGTGTCGGTGGAGCGGTCGAGGACGTAGCTGTGCTCGGCGATTCCGGTAGCGTCGACGGTCTGCCAGGTGAACGACGGGGGCGTGGGGGCGGGGGCGGTCAGGGCGAAGTTGTCGAGGTATACCCGCGAAGGTTGGGAACACACCGAAGTCCCGGTGCGACTTCGGCTCCGTCTGGGAGAATCCCCTCTGTCCTACGTCTGCTGCACGCCTGCCGGGGAAGTTCCGCGAACTTCCACTTCGGTGTATTCCTAACCTTCGCGACTATAGCAGAGCTTCGCTCGCGCCAAGACGATCGCGTCGTCCTGCGTCTGGAGCGCGAGGCCGTGACTCGAACCTGTTCCGGGGACAGTCTCAAGGAGATGTGGGCTGAACTGGACCGGGTCTCCGCCGGCTACCTCCGTGTCGGCGACCAACTCCTCTGTCAGTTGGGCCACATCACCGACCCGCAGAAGCGCTGCCTGGAACAGCTCCGAGTACCGCTGACAATCCGCCTCGGTAGCGAGTAAGGTGCCGCGAAAACGGGCGGGGAAGGCTCCTACGGGCACTTCTTGACACTTATGATCAAACTTCCGTATACAGCATGGGACGGGGACATGCGCGATGAGGATCGGACCAAACCCAAGCGTGGGTGCGACGTCATTCCCGCAGTTGGCGAACGGTCGCCCTGCCCTCCTCGGCCTGCACTCACGGCTCATAGACGGCGACGACCATCCCGTAGTACGAGGGGACGGCGTACGAGAGGAAGTCGACGTCCATCGGCACAGCGTTGAGTGCGCCCGCCAGAACCAGCGTCTGCCAGAGCGAGTCTGACCAGGAGTCCACCAGCATCTTCTCACTGATGTCCAGCAGCCGATCGAGGCGGTTGGCGGTGACCGCCTCGCAGTACAGGGCATCGTACTGAGCCGATGCGGACGAGTAGCCGAACCGCTGGTGGTTGGGGTCATGCGTGTGACCGTGGTCCGCCGAAGCGATCAGTGCCAGGCGCTTGCCCGAGTCCCGCGCGACCTCGGCAAGCAAACCGCCGAAACGCACCAGCGTCTCCCGCGGCACCGCCGGACTGGGGGCAATCACCACAAGCCGCGGCCGCGGCAGCGGCAAGGGCCGGAGCGTGAACCAAAGCGGCATCAGCGCTCCGCCCACCAGCGGCAGTTCGCCGTGCTTGCCCGGGTCTTCGGCGACCGGGAATGACCCGGCCCCACCCGTCTCCAGAATGGCCCGCGCCAGGGATTCGTCGCACTGGAACTGCTCCCTAACGTGACCCATCGCGCCGCCGGCATGCGCGGCCACGCCGACGGAGAGCGTCCCTTTGCCGCGGAACAGGGAACGCTGCTCGAACGAGTTCTGCGTGTGGATCAGGCCCGTGACTGCCATCGGCTTCCGGGTGACCGACTGGTCTCTGGCCGGCACACCTCCCCTGCGGAATAGACGACAGGTCGACGTCGGTGAGCCAAACAGTCGCCGGCTCAGCGCCGAAGGGCGCCGCGGCGTCGACGCCGAGAAGTATGACGAGCCACGTGGGTTGAGGCGAGTGGCGGCTCGTGGCACGTCTCCCCGCAGTGGACGTATGTACATCCAGTGGCTATACTGTCGGTATCGACTTGGTCATGCCGGGCGCCCTGGAGTGATCTCCCCATGAGAGCCTTCTCCATTGCCGAAGCACGAAACCGACTTCCGTCTCTCGTCCACGAAGTGGAAGCTGGACCCGCAGTCGAACTGACCAGGCACGGCCACGCAGCAGCCGTGCTTCTTTTTCATCCGCAATACCACAAGCTCACGGAGAAGCGCGCCGGGTTCTGGGACGCGCTGAGGGGCTTCCGATGGCCGGACCCGGACACGTTCGAGGGTCTGCGCGACAAATCGCCGGGACGCGAGCAGGACTTGTTCTGATGAAGTACCGGCTCGACGCGAATGTCGTTTCCGAGATGCTCGCGAGCGTACCCGTCTGGTCCGCCAAGGGAAGACCCCGCCGTTCGCCGCCGGGCAGACCGCGGCCATCGCGTACACCAATGGGCTGACTCTGGTGATGCGTAGCAGTGCAGACTGCACCGCATTCCGGGGGCTGCGGGTAGAGTGTTGGCACTCAGGTTCGCAGGGGTTCTGGCGATCTATCCGCAACCCTCGCTCCGGCGCCACGAATCAAGCCGCCGGTCTGACCTCGACGAACCGCGCAGACCGCTTGAAGTCCCCAACGTTGTGAGTGACCACGGTCCCAATCCCGTGCACCAGCATCGTTGCCACGATATTGGCGTCGTGGATCTGCTTGCCGCCGACCTCCACCTCTTCCAGGAGTTGGAGGAGTCGCAGGGTCACTGCCGGGCCGTCCTCGGCAATCTGGAACCTCTGCTCGAAGTCGCGGATGTCATTGACTGCCTCGGCCGCTGGAAGCAGCACGGCATAGGTCTGCGGCCGGGTCAGGACAGCTAAGTACTCGCGCAGTACCTGCCGACTGACGAAGGTCTCGGTACCGGCCCTGCGGAGGTCGCCCAACAGCCTGCGGCTCTCTGCGTGCCAGGGAGCGGAGGCGATCGCAGCATACACCAAGACCGTCGTATCGACGAAGAGGCGCTCAACGCCCGGTATCGCCATAGAGGTCCTCGCGTCGCAGTGATAGGCGGTCCGGCCACGGGCCAAGATCGTGCTTCGGCAACTCGGAAACGGCTGCCCTGGGGACAGAGGGCGCAGGGCAATCGTCGACTGTAAGGGCCACGCGATGCGCGCCGATTGGGAGATCGAACGGGAGTCGGATGACCAATGCTCCTCCCGGCTGCAGCGTCGCAGTGGTGTGGATCGTTCTCCCGGGGCAAGCACCTCCTGCCAGGTATCCGCGCGCGCTCGGAGTGAACTGACTCACTCCATGGTACCCGCAATCCTCCGGCGGCTCCAGTGCAGAGGTGTGCGCTCGCCCGTCTCCCGGCACCTCTCCGGCCGCTGTCGTCAGCGGTCTCCGAACCTCGGGCGGCGGAATTGGCGAGGGGACCTCACGGAGGCCTGTGGCGCCCGGCAGCCGAACGGTGGTCGGCGAGGTCAACGGTACGGTGAGTCGCGGCAGGGCGTACACGGAGCGCACCTTGTTGGGAGTGGCCGCAGGTAGAGCCAGCCGGCGCTCTCGGACCTCTGGGGTTGTGCACCAGCTCTCCCCGGCTGTGGGGGGGCGCCGCTGCCAGCGGCTCGGCGGGGAAGGGCGTGCGCACAGCGGCCGGCTGCAACGCCACCCGGCCGACGGCTGCCGAGAGCCGCGCGTGCGGCGCCGGCGGCCCGAGGACGGCCTTGCGCGGACGGCCGGCGGGTTGGTCCGCCTCCGTGAAACAGGGCGGTATAGCAAGGGAAAGCGTCGGCCCCACTGGCGCCGGCTCACCGGGCAACGGAGTGACGACGGGTGGGCCGCTCGGCGCGGCCGGCGCGTGAGGAGCCGGCGCGACGTTTGCAAGGACGACGCGGGCGTAGTTCCCGGCGGCGTACTGCCTTACCGACTGGTACGTGAGCGTCTGCTGCTTCCCGAGGGCTGCTGCCCGCTTGCCGACGCAGTCCACGAGGTACTCGATGAAGTTGTGGACCGCGACCTCCGTCTGGCCTTCGTGCAGCCCCCGGCCCTGAAGCGCCTCGATCACGCACTCGCCGAAGAGGCTCTGCGCCCTTCCGGGGCCGATCCAGGACTGCTCGTCCCGCGCGCACGAGGGGATGACGCAGCGGTAGCCGTCGGACTCCCGGAGCAGCCGCTCGAAGTACCCTTCGCTGGCGCCGCCTGTGTCGCCCCCAGCCTGGCAGGCGTTCAGGAGGAACACGACTTGGGCCTTCACGCCGCGAATTCCGTTGGCGAGTTGGTCGAAGGTGACGAACGTGTTCGACCTGTCGGGCCGGTAGTCGGGCAGCAGGAAGCGGAGCTGTTGGCCGGACTCCGCCTCCACGAAGGCCCCGTGCGTCGCGACGTAGACGAGGACGAGATCCTCGGCACGCGTCGCCTGCTGCGCCACCTCCGACAGGGCGGCCAGCACGGACGCGCTGCCCTCCTCGAAGCCGACATGCACCCTCGCATTGAGGACCTCTGCGGGCCGAACGCCAAGTTCTCCTGACCGCGGCGCCAGGAAAACATGGACACGTGCTTCGCCCTCGGGAGCTGTGTAGAGCGCCTGCGTTGCCAACGCCGCAGTGATTCCCAGGGCGTCGTTGACGCAGGCGGGCAGGTCGTTGAGCCCTTCGGTCTGGGAGAAGTCGTCCACCCCGACGAGAATCGCGAAAGCGCGACCGGCGAGCCCGGCGGCGGCGTCCGCAGCGCGTCCGTGGAAAGCAACTGCGGCGAACAGCGCCACAGTTGCCAGCAAGGCGAGGCGCGCTCCGGCGCAGCGCCCGCGCGAAGCTTGCGCTTGCGCAGCTCTTTTCTGTGCGCGGACGCGCGGCGTCCGTGCGAGGAGACTCCCCCGCCAAACCCCTGCACCCTCATGTCGCGCTACTCGGTTGTCGTGCCGTTCATCCATGGAATGGCGTACCAGGTCCTGTCGAGCGCGGGAAGCCTCACCCACGAGAAGCACCCCGCTCGCGCCCGCAGGGCGCGAGCGCTCCGAGTATACACGCAGTTGGCGGCTTCGCCAATGCCACCGCGCTACTGCGGCGGTCGCCGCCCTGCCGATCAGGTACACTTGTCAAGGATGCCCCTCGTCGTCCCGCGGACGCACGGCGTCCGTGCGCGGACGAACGGCGTCCGTGCGCGGACGAACGGCGTCCGTGCGCGGAGTGACCGATGACCCCACAGACCCGGCCGAGTGCTGCGAGAACCTTCGTCATCACGCCGGTCCTCAACGAAGAGGAGTCCCTCGGCAAGGTGCTGAGCGAGATCCCTGCCGAGCTGAACGCCACGTTGATCGTCGTCGACAACGGCAGCACCGACGGCACGCCCCAGGTTGCCGCCGCCCACGGTGCCCGCGTCGTGCACGAGCCACGGCGCGGCTACGGCGCGGCGTGTTGGCGAGGCATGGAGGAGGTGGCGAAGCTGGCGAAGCCGGCAGACGCGGTGGTCTTCCTGGATGGCGACTACAGCGACTACCCGGAAGAGATGACCACGCTGGTTCAGCCGATCCTCGCAGGCGAAGCCGACCTGGTCATTGGCTCGCGGATGTTGGGCAAGCGGGAGGAGGGCGCGCTGCCACCGCACTCAGTGTTTGGGAACCGACTGGCCGGCAAGCTCCTGCTCTGGCTCTACGGTCAGAAAGCCACTGACCTGGGACCGTTCCGAGCGATCCGCTGGGACAAGCTGCAGGCACTCGACATGCAGGATCGGCGCTTCGGCTGGACCGTCGAGATGCAGGCAAAGGCGGCGCGATTCGGGTACCGCGTCACCGAGGTGCCCGTGCGCTACCGCAAGCGCCTCGGGCAATCCAAAATCACCGGGTCGCTGATCGGCTCCGCCCGGGCGGCGTACTGGATCGTTGGGACGCTGCTGAGGTATGCGATCACAAGTCCTCGGGGCTGACCGGACCTGTGCCGGCCGGGGACGAGCAGGGCCACCTGCCCCCGGCCCGTTGTGCGCAACTCCGGCAGCTCGTCCTCCCTGGCGGAGGTCAGGTGGTGCAGCCGTCGCCGGCCAACTCGTCCACCTCCACCGCCTTGCCCGTCCGGGACGACTCCCAGAGCGCCATCACCGTCAGGAGGGTCTTCCGGCCGTCTTCGCCGGTGCTGCGCGGTTCGAGGTCCTCCTCGACGCAGCGGAAGAAGTGCTCGTGGAGCGTCTCGCTTCGGGTGGCGACCTGCTTGATGGCGCCGCTCTCGTCCCGTTTGCCAAGGTTGCCCTCCGGGTCGATCGCCAGGGCCGCTTCACCGTCCACGATCACCTCGTCTTCGCTGTAGCCGACGCGCTTGCGGACCTTGCCGTCTGCGCCTAAGACAATGGAGCCTTTGGTGCCGATGATCCCCATCGAACTCTCGCCGACGTGAGCCGACCAGCTATCCTCGACGGTGGCCACGCCACCGCTGCGAAAGGCGAACATCGCCGCGCCGTGTTCGTCGCCGAGAGCACCCTCCCGGACCCGGAACGTCTTGCCGAAGACGGTCTTGACGTCGCCGCCGACCCAGCGGAGCCAGTCGATATCGTGGCTGCCGAAGTCGAGCATGGCGCCGCCGCTCTTCTCCTGGTGCGCGTACCACCTCGCGGGTACCCACGGCATGAACCGCCGCATCCAGCAGCTCACCAGCTCGCCCAGCTCTCCGCTGGCGAAGGTGTCGCGCATGAGAACGTAGGGCATCGGCCAGAACCGCAGGCAGTACCCGAGCATGTACTTGACGCCCGCCTTCTTCGTCGCGGCGATCATGTCGTCGGCGTCCTGAAGGCTCCGGGAGACGGGCTTCTCCGTGAACACGTGCTTGCCGGCCTCCGCGCACGTGATCACGAGGTCCCGGCGGTTGAACGGTTCCGTGCAGACCCAGACGGCGTCGACGTCAGGCAGCAGCTCGCGGAAGTCCGTGCAGCACCTGCCGATGCCGTTCTTGTCGGCGAGTGCCTGCGCCTTCTCCGGGACCAGATCGCAGGCCCCCACCACGTCCACATTGGGCAACTTCACGAGCGCGGGGGCATGGGCGTTACCCATCCCACCGCAGCCGATGATTGCGAGTCGAGTCATCTCTCCACCTCCTGTTGGATCCGCGCCATTGTACCGCACGAACGGGAACCGTGCGCCGTTAATGACCGGCGTAGCGAGAACGGGCCGCGGTCGGCGGCCTTGTGTGGCGCGGGGTCACCACCGGTACGCTCACGCCGTCGGTGGTCGTTTGCTTGAGATTTGAGGTGCGACCCCACGACCAACCCAACCGACCCGACCCCGACCGACCCCGGACCACAGCTCCCAGACCAGAAGTGTTCTCTGCCACCAGATCGGACCCGCCAATCGGCGCCCATTCTGGCAGGGCGAACCGTTAGACCCATGCGGCAGCAACCGGAGCAGATGGTCCGACGCCCCATTGCAGGGCTGACACCACGTCGGCACTGAGCCATTCTGCCGGACGCGGTTGAGGCGCGGCGCCGGGAGGGGCTGCCAGCGCCGCCGGAGCGCCCAAGTAGTACGCTGCGGCGAGCAGCCCGAGCTCGGCATCCCCCTGGAGCCGCTCGGCGAGGGCCGCGCGGCACCCCAGGCTGGGGACGGTCACCAAGCAGATCCAGCGCTCGAAGCTGGTGGTCTCGGGGCTTTGCAGCATGTCTGGCTGGTACTTGAGGAAGAACTCCTCCAAGAGCGCGCAGTCGGTTTCCGACAAGCCCGCGACCACACACCTGCCGGCCTCAATGCTCTTGGGAGGCGGTGGGCTGCGGCGCCCTTTCCTCCTCTTTCGCTGCTCACCCCGACGGTTTTCGCAGACCAGCACGAGTCCCTGTTCGGAACGCTCGACCACCAAGGTGGCAGCGGCCGGTCCCTTCCATGCGCCGGAGGGTGTGCTGGTTACCGACAAGCCCCCACCCGCCCGTCGCACAGCGAGGGCCAACGGCAACTGGCACGCCTGGAGGTCGGCCCTGGGTGGTGGACCTACCAGCAAGGCCAACGCCTCCCGGTAGTGAGCCGTCAACCACTTCAGCCTCGCCAGCCGCATCCAGCCCACGCCATGTTCGGGGTCGTGTTGCGCGGCTCGTGAATAGGCGGACTCTGCCACGTCCATGATCTCGGTCAGTGCGTGCTGAACAGTGCCGGCTGCCAGGTCGAGCGTCACGCGATCCCTCCGGCCGTGGTACTTGCGGAGACCCTCGAGGAGCGCGTTGCGTCGCAGCTCGATCTCCTCGAAGCAGGGCGGTACCTGGAGACTCTCCAGCGTTGTCTCGAGCTCGTCCAAGGCTGTTCGATCGACGTGGTGCGCTCCGAGGCGGATTGCCCACGCCAAGGCCACGGCTGCGTCCCCTTGGGCAACCTCATAGCAGACCCGATTCCAGCCCTCAAAGCATCCGGGCGCAAACTGGCTCTTCCGCCGCGGCGAGGCCGGTGGCTGGCCGTCGGTCTTGAGGCAACAGCGCGCATACTCCGGGGTCTGGCCGTGAAGCAGCGACCAGGATTCGAGCACCTGCGGCCCGCCGTACGAGAGGTCGGACGCCAGCTCCAAGGCGCTGCTCGCCGCCCCACTGAGCGGAGTCCGGTCCACGATGGCGCGCACGATCTGCCAGGGCGTCAGCTCGGCAACGGGCGCGACCTCCCCGGATAGGGCCGGCTGGCGCCACCCAGCGCCACCCGGGTGCCAGTCCATCGAGTGCTCCGCGTAGCTCTTCGCCACGTGCTGCGTCACCAGCCCCACAAGGTAGAGCTCCCACGCCAGGAAGTCAGGCAGCGCCCCCGTTTCCCGGCCTTCCTTGCCGCAGTCCTTCGCCAACGTGAGCAAGCTGCGCACCGTCGTCCGCGACTCGAACTCCTGCCGCAACCCGAAGGCGACTACCGGATCCACCCGGCGCGCGGCCTCCTCCTGGACCCGGTCCACCTCGGCAGACAGTCCCTCCCTCACGAAGGTCTCGCAGAGCCGTTCGATCAGCAAGTCAACAGCCTCTCCGGAGTCGCAAGCAAGGGTGTGGAACAGACCCTCGACAGTGATCGGCCCGCCCGCCAGCACCTGGCGCATTCCGCATACGGACCGCTCCTGAGCCTGTCGCGCCGGGATCAGGCTCCGCTGTCGCTGACCGAACGCGGGCGTAAAGAGCGTCGTTCCGCCGGACAAGTCCGGCGGTGCATCATGGTGCGGGTCCCACACGTGAAGGATGCTCAGCGAGAGAAAGTCATCATCCTCGCCGACGACGCGGAACACTGTGTTCTCGACCGCCACGGAGTCCAACGACAGCCCCCGCGTCCTCAGTGCACTGTCCAGAGCCAGCAGAGCCACTGGACGCCATTTCTGCTGCCACTCCTGCCGGGCTTGGTCCACCCTCTCGTCGTTGGTGGGCACCGGCCACCCGCGCAGGAAGGCGTCCACCAGGCAAGCCGTCAGCCATCCCGCATTGACTTCCGGCTCCTGTTCAAGGAGCTCGATTCGGTAGGTGGCCCAGGCCCAGTACGCCAATTGGTCGGCGATCTGACGAGGCAGCCCCATCAGGTACTCAGACTCTGTCGCCGGTTTGGGAGGATCGTAACGGCGTTGCGTAGCAGTATCCGGGTCTATCGCATAGTGAACATACATGATGCGCCTGCCCAGCGCCGCTTGGCCGTCCTCCGCCAGAGCGAGCCGAAGGCGATGGAAACTGCTCACGAACTGCCGAGACCATTCCTCGTACGTGCGTCGGCGTCTCTCCCACTCGCGCCGGATCTCTTCCCGCACGCTGCGCCCGTACTCGCGCACCATGCGCTCGTACTCGTCAAGCCCCAAGCAGAGACGCGGTAGCCGGACCGTCAAGGGTTGTCCATGGTGCTGGTACTCCAGGAGCACGGGAAAGGGCTGCTCGGTCGGCGGACTCCGGTTTTCGTCAAGGGCCTGCGACACCCCGCGGTGGGCGGTTGCGTCCACGTTGGTGTTTACCAGGAAGCCCATCTCCGACTCCACCTGCTGCAGAGCTTGGGTGGCCGCCTCGAAGGTCCGCGCGTGCTGAGCCCCGGCGAATCTCGCGAGCAGAGGAGAGAGGTCCTGATTGTGCAGGACGTCCTCAACCCCCAGCCGCGCTGCCAGTTCAGTCATCCGTCGCGCCAGGGACTCCTCGTCCCACTGGATGCGAGATGCCGCGGACGGGGGTTCCGCAGTGAGGTCGAACGACGAGAATCCCGCCAAAACGAGGTCTGACGGACACGCCCGCTCGTTGGCGAGATCATTCAGGATGGCGCTCACGCGGGCGCACACGGCACTGGGACCATGGCCCGTGACGACGAATCTCACCGGTCGTGCAGCCATTCTGCGCAGGAGATCGGCCAGAAGAGAGGGCAGGTCCCCGGTGCCATCGGTTGGGCCGGCGAGATCCAACTCATCGGCGGCGGAATCGACGAACGTCCAGCAGGCAATCCGGCCGCCGTAGATGGAAGTGAGGGGCGCCTGAAAGATCTCCAGCAACTGAGGGCGGTCGTCCTGCCGATGGAACCACTGGCGTTGGCCCACTCCAGAGACGGCGGCTGCCTCGGCAAGGCGCGGCAGGAGCTGCCATTGTACGACCGCCTCCGGCAGCTCCGGCAGACGCTCCAGCAGTCGAGGGAGGGCTGCTGCGACGCGTCCCTCACGAACCGCGTGACAGTCCCACGCCAACGCGGCGTTTGGGCTCGCCTCCTGGCGCTGCTCCAGCGCAGCCAGGAGTGGCGGCGAGAGATCTCGGTCCAAGGCCGCTATTGCGAGCGCGGCCGCGGCGACTTGACCGCCCTCGTCCCCGTCCTGGCAGTGTTGCCAAAGTGCCTCCAGAACACTTGCCTCTGCACGAGAGCAGTACTGATCCCAGAGCGCGACCGCGGCCTCTGACAGCCAACTTACGTCAGCCGCCACGTCCCACAGTACCCGCGTCAGCAGCAAGAACCCCTTCAGCGGCTCTCCGCGAAGGAGGTCATCCTGGGCGAGAACGAGCGAGGCCTCCAGCCTTGCCTCGGACAGTTGCCGCAACTCACCGCGACACGGTTCGGGAAGCGGTGCCGCCTGCCGCAGCTCCTGCAGCAGCGCCTGCAGCGCCCGGGAGCGATCTCGAGGCTCGTCGACAAAAGCCGCTAGGCACTGCGCCACCGCCGCCGTCTGCAGCGGCGCCACCAGTCCGCCGCAGAGCGAGGCTCTGGCAGCGAAGGCGGCGGCCAATGGCTCCGCGACCCAGCGGTGCCGCGGCTCGGAGAGCAGCACTTCCGACATCACACTGAGGTCGTGGAGCGCTTGGCCGGTGTCACCGCGCAAAAATGCTTCCTCGGCCAGGACAAGGTGAGCTTCAGGTCTCTCACCAGCCAACTCGCTAAGTTTGCCGCGGCAACACTCGGGGAGTCCTTGCGGACTGGCGCCCAAGGCGCTGAGTAGGTCGCGGAGCGCCTCGGGCCGGTCGTCGTTGTTGATCGCAAAGGCAGCCACCCAGCTTGCCGCTCGGACAGCCCCTAAGAGCGATTCCATGTCGGGTTGCCCGGCCGCTCTGGGACTGAAAGCCTCACGCGCGATCTCTGCGAGCCAGTGCCACTGAGGCTGCCGCAGCAGGGACTCTGGCAACCCATGGAGGCGCTGGATCGCCGAATCGATGCGCGCCCGCAGGAAGTCCTCCTCCGCCAGGACGATCAGCACATCTGGACGGCTTCCGGCGGCGACCTCCAGCTCCTCTCGACATCGCGGCGGCAGGACGCGGCGCCGGGAAAGCAGACCCAGCGCACTGTGCAGCGCATCCCGCTGGCACTCGCGACTCTGCGCCTGCAAAAGCGATCGGACCGCATTCCGGGCTTGGCCAAACGGATCAATCCGACCGGTGGTCATGTTCAGCAACGTACCGAGCAACCCGGACCTCTCCTTTCGCGCAAAGCGCAGGTCTTCACATTCGCCGCCAGTTCTCGTCTTGCCTTCTGCGTCTGGGGTCGGATCTTGAGTCTTAGGTTTTCCGGCGGAAGCAAGATCTGGGAGGCGGCCCCAGAACGCCCTACTCCGCCAACACCACCGCCCCCAACCGGTCCACCTCGTGCACGGTGCAGAAGCTGACCCAGGTGTCGAGTCCCAGCCGCTCGCCGTTCTGAGCGATTGCCGGAGAGGTGACGCGGAGCAGGTTCAGGTAGACCGTGCTGCCGGGCTTCATGCCGCCGGGCAGTCCGGTGTCGAGGGGAATGGCGACGCGGCTGACCCACTTGTCAGGTGCCGAGGTGTCGGAGGCGACCCGGACGCCGGGACACGGAGGCTCCTGTCAGCGATCCTCTGCTGCCTGCCGTTCGGCTCGCAAGGAGACCAACACCTGTCGGCATAGTCCCTCCGCAATCCAGAGGTCGTCTCGGAGGAGAATTCCCTCGATGACGGCTTCCACGTCCGGGAAAGTCAACAGGTCTCGCCGATGGGCGGAAGCGAGGATCCCCAGCGTGCCTTTGACAATAAGCCCTCGTGCTCTGGCCTCTTCCCTCGCTTTCAGATCGTCCAGCAGAACCAAGTCAGCGGCGTCGCGCAACGCCAGGTGCAGTGCGTGCTTCTCGCCCCGGTCCAGAGGGAGCGCTCGGAGGTCTACCGGCACCCGGGTCTCGTCCAGGTCAACGACGAGTAAGTGACCCCGTCGAACGGCCAGATGAACCGCAAAGGCATCGGCATGGTCACGCTCCATGCCCCGCACGACGACTTCGTCGTGAACGGCGCGGGGGACGAGCACCTGTTCGAACAGCCCGTGAAGCAAGTCCAACAGGCTCAGCTTCCCCAACGCCATGAGCGGTCCCGAGTCCGCAACGACCCTCACGCCAGTTCTTCCTCAACCATCGTTTCGTCCCAGTGAGGGTGGAGTCCGGCGGCCCGCATGTGACGGGACATGTCTTGCTCCGACACTCCCGCCAGTTCCGCACTGCGCCCGAACGAAACCAGTCCGCGTCGGTACAGCATCATCGCCTCCTGCACTCTCACCTGGGACAACCCGAGAAGCAGCAGTTCCCCCAACCGATCGCTGTAGGGCTCCAGTTCCTGCAGGCGATCCACCGGGAACGAAACGGTCGCGGTCGCCATCGTTCCGACCTCCTTTTCCGTTGTGGTAACGCTCTCATTATCGCAGCCGACACCTCCCTCGTCAAGGTCGTCGCCTCCCGGCCGGGTCAGGGGTCGCGGGAGGCGGCCCCAAACCCCCTACTCCGCCAACACCACCGCCCCCAACCGGTCCACCTCGTGCACGGTGCAGAAGCTGACCCAGGTGTCGAGTCCCAGTCGGCCGCCGCCCGGAGCGATTGCCGGAGACGTGACGCGGAGCAGGTTCAGGTAGACCGTGCTGCCGGGCTTCATGCCGCCGGGCAGTCCGGTGTCGAGGGGAATGGCGACGCGGCTGACCCACTTGTCAGGTGCCGAGGTGTCGGAGGCGACCCGGA